>WNGI01002733.1_pt1 | contig 45413 bp, 45 predicted proteins | sample 5400621 | NCBI WGS metagenome assembly WNGI01 (sample SAMN13153374, study PRJNA577476) | soil metagenome | isolation source: 20 cm soil or saprolite under Garry oak tree replicate 1 | place: USA:California | collected 2016-06-15
GTACGAGCCCGCAGGCATCCGCGGTGACGGGCCGACCGCCGCCGTGCGTTACTGGGGCCTCTCCCAGCAGGACTATTACGCCCGTGCCGACGTGTGGCCGCTCAATTCCAAGGGAGAAGTGTTCGTGATCCTGATGATGGAGGACATGCGCGGGATCGAAGCTCTACCGGAGATCCTGCAGAAGGTGCCCGGCATCGGCGCCATCCTCATCGGCGAGGGCGACCTCTCCCAAGAGCTCGGAACCCCGCGGCAATATGAGCATCCCGAGGTGCTCAAGTGGATGGCGCGGGTCGTCGAGACCTGTAAGCGGCACAACGTCGTCGTCGGCCACCCGCACGTTGATGTCAGCAACGTGGAGCGCATCCTCGCCGAGGGCTACCGCTTCCTGATGGCCGCGCCGGTGCGCAGTTACGCCGCCTTGGATAAAGGGCTCAAACTCGCAGGGCGGGCGTAAGCTCAAGGCCCAACGACCATAAGAGATGCGCTCCTCTTGGGCGTCCTCTACCGCCGGCATGTTCACGATCTGGCCTACTTCCGGCGCAATTCTCCTTGGAGGTAAAGTGCTTTGATTCGCGGGCCGTTCGGCGGAACGAGGCACTCCGCCGCGCGATCCGCGAGCCGGCAGTCGCTCGACGCCGGCAAATGCGGCAATGGGGCAAGCGGGAATGCCGGAGGCGATCCGGATCGCCGTGGAGGGCTTTGGGGCTCGTCCGCAGCACAAAGCGCATGCATGCGCGCCTATAGCCCGGCGCCGACGTGGATTTCGCGCCGGCATCGTGGCCGTCTCGGCGCTGCTGCCTGGCACCCCAGCCTGCGCCGCGGCGAGCGCAGGGGTCCTCGACGCCTGGACCATTCCGTCGCTCGATCGCGACGACATCGCGGCCCTTGCGCTCACGCTCGGCATTCTCTGCTTCGCAGTTATCAGCGCGATTCTCTTCGTGCGGACGCGTCGGCACTTGGCGGAGGTCGAGGCCGCGGCCCGCGACGAGGCGCTGGCATCCAAGGCCGCGATCGACCGCGCCTACGCGCTGCTCCTGTCCGAGCCGCAAATCCTCGTCGCGTGGCCGGCGACGGCGGGCGAGGAGCCCGAAATCATCGGCGATGCGGCATTGATAACGGCGACGACTGCAGGGGTGCTCGACTTCGCCTCCTGGCTCGAGGCGGATGCTGCAGGCGACATGGAGCATTCGGTCGATGCCTTACGCGCGCGTGGCATGAGTTTCGCCATGACGGTGAGCACGCTTGCCGACCGCATCATCGAGGCCAAGGGCCAGGTCATCGGCGGCCGGGCGATCCTGCGGCTGCGCGAGGTCACTGGCATCAAATACGAACTGGCCGAGCTCGCGGGACGCCACCACAAGCACGTGGACGAGACCGCCGCCATGCGCGCCTTGATCGCAGCGATGCCCGCTCCGGTGTGGGCGCGCGACGACGCGGGCAGGCTCACCTTCGCAAACGACGCCTATGCGCGTGGGGTCGAAGCCAAGGATGCCTCTGCGGTCATGGAGCGCGGGATCGAGCTGTTCGAGCACGGCGCGCGAAGCGAGCTTTTACGCGCCCATGAGACAGCCGCACCCTATTCCGGCCGGCTCACGGCCGTGGTCGCGGGAGAACGCCGCAACTTCGAGGTGGCGACGGTGCCGGCCGGACGCGGCAGCGCCGGCATCGCGGTCGATGTCACTGAGGCGGAGCTGATGCGCGCCGAGCTCAAGCGCATGATGGACGCCCACCGGCGCACGCTCGACCAGCTCGCGACCGGCGTGGCGATCTTCGGATCCGATCGCCGGCTTTCCTTCTGCAACGCCGCCTACCGGTCGCTGTGGGATCTCGACGCGGGCTTCCTCGACCAGGGGCCGACCGACTCAGCCGTGCTCGACCGGTTGCGCGCGGCCCGCAAGCTCCCCGACGAGCAGGACTTTCGCCAGTGGAAGAGCGCGCTCTACGATGCCTATCGGGCGGTCGAAGCCAAGGAGCACATGTGGCACCTACCGCACGGCCGAACCATGCGCGTGGTCACCACGCCCAATCCCGAAGGCGGCGTCATCTATCTCTTCGACGACGTGACCGAGCGGCTTGATCTCGAACGGCGCTATGATGCCTTGATCCGCGCGCAGGGCGAGACGCTGGACAACCTCACGGAGGCGGTCGCCGTATTCGGCAGCGACGGCCGGCTGCGCCTGTACAATCCCGCCTTCGCGCGAATGTGGAGACTTTCGCCCGACCTGTTGTCAGACCGCCCTCATATCGAATTGATCAGCGACTGGACGCGGCAGCTCCACGGCGATCACCCGATCTGGCAGCAGCTGCGGGCGACGATCACGGCTATCGACAATCGCGAGCCAGCGCTGGGCCGGCTCGAACGCCGCCACGGCACGGTTGTCGATTGCGCCACCTTGCCGCTTCCCGACGGCGCCACGCTCGTGACCTTCCAGGACGTCACCGATAGCGTCAATGTCGAGCGTGCGCTGCGCGAGCGCAACGAAGCACTGAACGCGGCGGACAAGCTCAAGACCGATTTCGTTCACCACGTATCATACGAACTGCGCTCTCCGCTCACCAATATCATCGGCTTCGCGCATTTCCTCGGCGATCCGGCCACCGGTCCGCTGATGGACAAGCAGCGCGAATACCTGAGCTACATCACGGTCTCGACCAACGCGCTGCTTGCCATCATCAACAATATCCTCGACCTCGCCAGCATCGACGCCGGCGCTATGACCCTCAACCTCGGCTCGGTGGACATCCGCAAGACCATGGAAGCCGCCGCCGAAGGGGTGCAGGACCGGCTGGTCAAGCGCGGCATCACACTTGAAATTCAAGCCGCGCCGGAGATCGGAACCTTCGTCGCCGACGAGTTGCGCGTGCGCCAATCCCTGTTCAATTTGCTGGCCAATGCGGTGGGCTTTTCGCCCGCCGGCGAGATCGTTACCTTTTCCGCCCATCGGCACCGGGACGCCATCGTGTTCTCGGTGACCGATCGGGGTCCCGGCATCCCAGCCGACGTCCAGGACAAGGTGTTCGATTGGTTCGAGACGCATTCGCTCGGCTCGCGCCACCGCGGCACGGGCCTCGGCCTGTCCCTGGTGCGCTCCTTCGTCAAGCTGCACGGCGGCTCGGTGACCCTCGAGTCGGCGGTCGGCCGCGGCACCACCGTCACGTGCGTGTTCCCGCTCGATCACTCTGCCGAGCGAACCGCGGCGTAAGTCGAGTCGGCCGCGCCAGCGGGCTTCGAGTCACAGCATGCCGCTGACTAACTCCAGCACGTCGAGCTTTTCGGTGGTACTGCCCGATGAGCACGCCACGCGTCGGCTCGCGATCGACATCGCCAACACGCTCGAAGCCGGCAACGTGGTCACGCTCTCGGGCGACCTCGGAGCCGGCAAGACCACGCTCGCCCGCACGCTGATCCGTTATCTGGCCGATGACCCTTCCATCGAGGTGCCGAGCCCGACCTTCACGCTGATGCAGACCTACGAGCTGCCGCAGTTTCCGCTGGTGCACGTCGATCTCTATCGCGTCTCCGCTCCGGCCGAGCTCGCCGAACTCGGCTTCGACGATCTGCCGGAACGCGCAGTGGTGTTGCTGGAATGGCCGGACCGCGCGGAGGGCCTTTTGCCGCCCGATCGGCTCGACGTCTCGCTCACACTGGCGCCCAAGCTCAAGCTCGAATTCCGCCACGCCCGCATCACCGGCTACGGCGCCCTGGCGCCGCGCGTCGACCGCATGGCGGCCGCGCGTCAATTCATTGCCGAGAGCGGTTATAGCGAGGCACTGCGGACGCGGCTGGGCGGCGACGCCTCGACGCGCTCGTACGAGCGCCTCGCGCTCGCCGACAAGCGCGTGTTGCTCATGAATTCGCCGCGCCGCCCCGATGGCCCGCCGGTGCGCGGCGACAAGCCGTATAGCGCGATCGCGCACCTCGCCGACAACGTCGTGCCGTTCGTGGCGATGGCGAAGGGGCTGCGGCAATATGGCTTCTCGGCGCCCGCCGTGTATCACGCCGATCTCGAGCAGGGATTTTTGATCATCGAGGATCTCGGCGACGAGCGGGTGGTCGGCGGTGATCCGCCGGCGCCTATCGAGGAGCGCTACGAGACAGCGGTCGACGTGCTGCTCGTCCTGCATGAGCGGCAGCTGGCCGAGACGCTGCCGGTCGCCCCGCATCTCGACTATCGGATTCCGCCCTACGACATGGACGCGTTCCTGATCGAAGCCGAGCTGCTGGTGGACTGGTTCCTGCCGCGCCTCAATGCGGCGATTCCCGATACGGAGCGCGACTCGTTCCGCGCGCTCTGGCGCGAGCTGTTGCAGCCTGCGATCGATGCACCGCCGGTCTGGGTGCTTCGCGACTTTCATTCGCCAAATCTGTTATGGCTCCCGCAGCGCAACGAACTCGCCCGGCTCGGCCTTCTCGATTTCCAGGATGCCGTGATGGGACACCCAGCCTACGATCTCGCCTCGCTGTTGCAGGATGCGCGTATCGACGTGCCCGAAGAAACCGAGCTGGCGCTGCTCGGCCGCTATGTGCGCGGACGCAGCCGCCGGGAACCGGATTTCGACGGAGCCCAATTCATCACGATCTACGCCACGCTCGCCGCCCAGCGCGCCAGCAAGATTCTCGGCATCTTCGCACGGCTCGACGTACGCGACGGCAAGCCACAATACCTGCGGCACCTGCCCCGCGTCTGGGGCTATTTGCAGCGCTCGCTCAGCCACCCGGCGTTGGAGGCGCTCAACGCGTGGTATATTGCCCACGTGCCGGCGTTAAATACAATTTAAGCGCGAACGGGCAAAAATCCATCGATGGCCGAAACTCGCCGAACCACGACCGCGCCGAAACGCGCCATGGTGCTGGCAGCCGGGCTCGGCACGCGCATGCGACCGTTCAACGGACAACTGCCCAAGCCGCTCGTTAGGGTCGGTGGCAAAGCGCTCATCGATTACGTGCTGGATCGCCTCGCCGCGCAGGGGGTTGAACGCGCCGTCGTGAACGTCCATCACCTCGCCGATCAGATCGAGCAGCATCTCGCCGGCCGCAAGCGGCCGAAGATCGTTATCTCGGACGAGCGAAGCGAGCTTCTCGGCACCGGCGGCGGCGTGGTCAAGGCGCTGCCGGAACTCGGCGATGGCCCATTCTTCCACGTCAATTCCGACACGATCTGGATCGATGGCGTGAAGCCCAATCTCGCCCGGCTCGCCGCCGCCTTCGACGCCAGCCGCATGGATGCGCTGCTTTTGCTGGCGCCGGCAGCGTCCAGCATCGGCTATAGCGGGCGCGGCGATTTCTCGATGGCGGCCGACGGCCGGCTCACGCGGCGGGGCGAGTGCGAGGTGGTGCCCTTCGTTTACGCCGGTGCCGCGATTCTCACGCCCGCCTTCTTTGCCGGCGCACCCAAAGGCGCATTCTCAATGTCGCCTTTGTTCGACCGGGCGGCCGAGGCGGGGCGGCTCTGCGGACTGCGCCTCGAAGGGCTGTGGATGCATGTCGGCACCCCCGAGGCGGTCCACGCCGCCGAAAAGGCGATCCTCGCCACCGCGGTGTAGCGCACGATAAAACCGCGCTGACGGAAAAATTGAGTCGCGGCGAATCAATCCTTAGAATCGGTGGATGCCCTCCGCGTCTACCGCGCGCGTGTTCACCATCCCGGCCTCGGCGCCGTTCGTGCCGACGCTCATCCGCGCGCTCCTCGATGGAACGCTCGTGCCGGGCTTTCCCGCCGTGCATGACCCGCTCGCGCTCGCGGATGCCACGCTCTATCTGCCGACGCGTCGCGCATGCCGGCTCGCGCGCGACCTCTTCCTCGACGTGACCAAGACGGACGCCGCGATCCTCCCGCGCATCGTCGCCATCGGCGACATCGACGAGGACGAGATCGTATTCGCGGAGGCGGCAACCGGGGCCCTGGCCCGTGACGCGCTCGAGCTGCCGCCGGCACTCGGCGGGCTCGAACGGCGCCTGCTGCTGACGAAGCTCGTGCTCAAATGGGCGCAACGTCTTGCGCCGGAGCAACGCGGCGAGGCGCCGCTCGTCGCCACCAATTCCGCCTCCGCGCTTGCGCTCGCCGACGATCTCGCGCGGCTCATGGATGATATGACGACGCGCGGCGTGGCATGGGAGCGGCTCGACGGGCTGGTGCCCGAGACGCTCGATCGCTATTGGCAGCTCACGCTCGAATTCCTGCAGATCGCGCGCGAAACCTGGCCGAAAATCCTGAGCGAGCGGCGCGCCATCGAGCCCGCCGCGCGCCGAGATGCGCTGATCAAGGCCGAAGCGGCGCGGCTCTCCACGCACGCCGACGGGCCGGTGATCGCCGCCGGGTCGACCGGGTCCATGCCGGCGACCGCCGAGTTGATCACTGCCATCGCCAAGCTCGACCGCGGCGCCGTCGTGCTGCCCGGCCTCGACCTCGAGCTCGACACGCAGTCATGGGGTCTGATCGGCGGTCGCCAAGATTCGGCACCGCGCGCTTTGCCCGCGGTCGAGCATCCGCAGTTTGCCATGCAGGCGCTGCTGCACCGCATCGGCGTCACCCGCGAGCAGGTGGTCCTGCTGGGCACTCCCGCCGCGCACGCACGCGAGCGCTATGTCTCCGAGGCGCTGCGGCCCGCCGCCGTCACCGACCGATGGCAACAGTTGGCGGATTGCGACGCTCCCTGGATCGAACGCGCGCTCGAAACATTGGCTGTCATCGAAGCCGCGAATGCCGAAGAAGAGGCGCTCGCCATTGCGATCAGTCTACGCGAAGCCGTTGAGATGCCGCACAAGACGGCAGCGCTGGTCACGCCCGACCGCGCCTTAGCGCGACGCGTGTTCGCCGCGCTGGAGCGCTGGAAGGTCGCGGTCGACGATTCCGGCGGCGATGCGCTGGCCGACACCCCCGCCGGGCTATTCGCCCGCCTGGCGGCCGAAGCCGCGCTCGACGGGCTTTCCCCGGTTGCGCTGCTCGGCCTTCTCAAGCATCCGCTCGCGCGGCTCGGCGCCGCCGAGGGTGCACACGCGCGCGCCATCGCGGCCCTCGAGAGGGCGGTTCTGCGCGGGCCGCGACCGCGGCCGGGCACCGCCGGGCTCGCGCACGCGCTCGCCGCGTTCCGCACCCAACTTGCAAAACTACGGCGGGGGGAAACCTCCGATCTGCATCCGTCCGATCCGCGCGCCCGCCTTACCGCCGCGGAGCTCGACGAGGCCGCCGCGCTGGTCACGCGGCTGAGCGCGGCGCTCGCGCCGCTCGATCGGCTTGCCGATATGCCTTTCGCCGCGGTCGCCGCGTTCCACCGCAACGTCATCGCTGCGCTGAGCGCGGACGAGACCGGCGCGCCGACCGCCTTCCTCGGCAACGATGGCGCGGCGCTCGACGCCGCCTTCCAGGACCTCGCGCTGCATGCGGGCAATGCCGATTTCGCCGTGGCGCCGACCGACTATGCGGACCTGTTCCGCACGATGATGTCCGATCGCGTGGTGCGGCGGCCGGAGATGCCGGGGGTGCGGCTGCGCATCTACGGTCCGCTCGAAGCGCGGCTCCAAAGCGTCGATCGCGTCGTGCTCGGCGGACTGGTCGAGGGCACGTGGCCGCCGGAGATGCGTTCCGACCCGTGGCTCAGCCGGCCCATGCGCCACGCGCTCGGCCTCGATCTGCCGGAGCGGCGCATTTCGTTGTCCGCGCACGATTTCGCGCAGGTGCTCGGAGCGGCTGAAGTGATCCTCGCCTATCCCACCAAGTTGGCCGGCACGCCTACCGTCACCTCGCGCTTCGTCCAGCGGTTGGCGGCGGTCGCGGGCGAAGAGCATTGGGACCGTGCACGCGCGAATGGCGCGAAATATCTCGCCTGGGCACGCGCGCTCGATCGTCCCGCCGAGGTCAAACGCATCGAAAAACCCGAACCGAGGCCGCCGCGCGCCGCCCGGCCGACCGCGCTCTCGGTCACCGACATCGAGAATTGGCTGCGGGACCCTTATACGATTTATGCCAAGCACATCCTCAAGCTGCGTGAACTCGATCCCATCGACCTGCCGCCGGGCGCCGCCGATCGCGGCATCGTCATTCACGGCGCGCTGAGCGATTTCACCAAGAGCTTTGCGGCCGCCCTGCCCGCCGATCCGGCCGCAGCACTCATCGAGATCGGCGCCAAGCATTTCGCCCCGCTCGAAGACTATCCCGAGGCTCGTGCGTTCTGGTGGCCGCGCTTCCAGCGCATCGCCCGCTGGTTTGCCGGCTGGGAGACGGTACGGCGCGACAGCGTCACGGCGCTGGCGGCCGAGGTCTACGGCAAGATCGAAATTCCCCTCGGCGAGCGCGTGTTCACGCTGCGCGCCCGCGCCGACCGCATCGAAAGCCTCGCCGGCGGCGGCTACGCCATCCTCGATTACAAGACCGGACAGGTGCCGAGCGAGAAGCAGGTGCGCATCGGCGTATCGCCGCAGCTCACGCTCGAAGCCGCCATCCTGCGCGGCGGCGGATTTCGCGATATTCCCGCGCAATCGTCCGTCGCCGAACTCGTTTACGTTTCTCTGAAGGGCGGTGACCCCGCGGGCCTCCAGGTTCCGATCGACTTCAGCGACGGCAACGCAGACCTTCATGCCGAGCGCGCCCTCGCCAAGCTCAAAAACGTGGCCGGGCGCTTCGAGGACGAGCAGCAGCCCTATCTGCCGCTGGTCCTGTCGATGTGGAAGCACCGCTACGGCACCTATGACCACCTCGCGCGGGTGAAGGAATGGTCCGTCGGCGGACCGGATGACGCGGAGGGCGGGGAATCATGACTACCGCTCGAACCTTCCGCGTCATTCCGGACGAGCTGCGCCGCCTGCAAGTCGAGGCCTCCGATCCCGCGGTCTCGGCCTGGGTCGCGGCCAATGCCGGCTCGGGCAAAACGCACGTGCTGGCGCAGCGGGTGATCCGCCTTTTGCTCGACGGCGTCGATCCGGCGAAAATCCTCTGCATCACCTTCACCAAAGCCGCCGCCGCCAATATGGCAAACCGCGTGTTCGACGAGCTACGGCGCTGGACTGCCCTCGACGATGCCGAGCTCGACGCCGCGATCACGCGAATTTCAGGGATCCAACCGGACGCGACGCGGCGCACCTTGGCGCGGCGGCTGTTTGCCATGGCGCTGGAGACGCCGGGCGGCCTGAAGGTGCAGACCATCCACGCTTTCTGCACGCGGCTGCTGCATCATTTTCCGTTCGAGGCCAACGTCGCCGCGCGCTTCGACGTGCTCGACGAGGCGGCGCAGGCGCAGCTCCTCTCCAAGATCAGCCTCGGCGTGTTGCTCGACGCAGCCTTGGTACCGGATGGCGTGCTCGGCCGCGCGCTCGCAACCGCGATCGCGGCTGCCTCCGACCAGACCTTCAAGGACGTGGTCGGCGAAGCGATCCGCAAGCGCGACGCCGTGCGCGCCTGGATCGACCACGGGGGCAGCATCGACGCGGCGATCGCCTCGCTCTGCGGCACGCTCGGCGTCGCGGCGGACGATACAATCGAACGGATCGAAAGCGAGATGACGGAGGGCCCGCTTTTTCCGGCATCGCAATGGGCGGCGGCCGCCAAGGTTCTTGCGCAAGGCGGCAAGAGCGATCGGGAGCAGGCACGGCGGCTCGTTGCCGCGCTCAGGACGAGCGGCTCGGAGCGCGCCGCCGCCTATCTGCAGGTGTTCGTCACCGGCAAGCTCGAGCCGCGCCAGCAACTGCTCACGCGGGCGATCGAGGTCGACAATCCGCGGCTCGCCGAGCGCCTCTGCGACGAACGCAAGCGCATCCTTGCGTTGGTGGAGCGTCGCAAGGCCGTGGCCTGCCGCGACCGCACCGCGGCGCTCATCACCATCGCCGATGCCGTGATCTCCCGCTACCAGGCGGCAAAAGACCGCAGCGGATACCTCGATTACGACGACCTGATCGACAAGACCTTGGCGCTGCTCGGCGAGGAGCGGGCGGCCTGGGTGCACTACAAGCTCGATCAAGGCATCGACCATGTCCTGATCGACGAAGCGCAGGACACCAGCCCAAAGCAATGGGACATCATCCGGCGGCTCACGACTGAATTTTTTGCGGGCGCCGGCGCGCGCTCCCTCAAGCGCACGATTTTCGCGGTCGGCGACGAGAAGCAATCGATTTTTTCGTTCCAAGGCGCGGCCCCGCGCGAATTCGATGTCATGCATCGCTCGTTCGATGCGCTGTCGCGAGCCGTCGAACACGACTTCCGCTATGTGCGCTTCCGCCATTCGTTCCGCTCCGGCCCAAATGTGCTCGGTGCAGTCGATGAAGTGTTCGGGCGGCCGGAGGCCTTCGCGGGCCTCTCCGCCGATGCGGTCAGGACCGTTCATGAGCCGCTGCCCGATGCGGCAGCCGGGGTCGTGGAGATCTGGGACACTACCAAGCCCGCGGACAAGCGCGAGATCGAGGCCTGGGATGCGCCGTTCGACGAACTGACCGAAACGAGCCCGCAGGTGCGGCTCGCGACCAAGATCGCGAGGAACGTCAAGTGCTGGATGAAACAAGGCGCGCGCGCCGGCGACGTGCTGGTGCTGGTGCGCCAACGCGGGCCCCTGTTCGAGGCGATCATCCGCGCGCTGAAGGACTTGCAAGTGCCGGTCGCCGGAGCCGATCGGCTGGTGCTGACCGAACACATCGCGGTGATGGATCTGATGGTGCTCGCGGACGCGCTCTTGTTGCCCGATGACGACCTTGCGCTCGCGACCGTGCTGAAGAGTCCTCTGTTCGGCTTCGACGATGAGGATCTTTTCGAGATCGCCTGGAACCGCAAAAGCTCGTTGCGCGCGGCTTTACGGGCGAAGGCGCACGAAAACCCGCGCTTTGCGGAGGCGGTCGCCAAGCTCGAGCGATTGGCCGGATGGGCGCGGCACCTGCCGTTCACCTTCTACGCGCGCATATTGGGGGCCGAGGGCGGCCGCAGGCACTTCCTCGCCCGGCTCGGTCACGAGGCCGACGACGCACTCGACGAGTTCCTCAATCTCGCGCTCGACTACGAGCGGCGCGAGACGCCATCGCTGCAAGGCTTCATCGCCTGGCTGCGCGCCGCCCAAACCGACGTGAAGCGCGACATGGAGATCACCCGCGACGAGGTGCGGGTGATGACGGTGCACGGCGCCAAGGGTCTGGAAGCACCGATCGTCGTTCTCGCCGACACCATGACCCCGCCGGCGGGGCCGCCGCAGCGCCAGCCGCGTCTCCTGCCCGTTGCGTCGGCGTCGGCGACATCCCATTCGCCGCATTGCTTCGTGTGGGCCGGCGTGAAGGCGACCGACACCGCGCCGGTGAGCGCCGCGCGTGGCCCGAGGGCTGCTGGTGGAACCTGGTGTTCGCGGCGCTTAAGCCCGTATCGGTGGAGGAACCCGCCGACGACGGCGATGGGATGGTGTGGCGCTATCGCAAAGCGCCACCGTCCGCCGGCAAGACCGTCACCGCTTCCGGTGTTGCGACGCCCGCCGTTCAACGCCCCTCGTGGCTCGACCGCGATGCGGGCGCCGAGCCGCCGTCGGTTCGGCTCATCTCGCCGGCGCTCGCCTACGACGAGGCCGTTCCGGTGCGCGCAGTTACCTCCGGCGGCCGTGTCGAGCGCGACAAGGCCTTGGCGCGCGGCGTGCTGGTGCACCGGCTGCTGCAATCGCTGCCCGACATTCCGCGAGCGGCCCGCGCGGACGCCGCCCGGCGCTACCTTGCCCGATCGCCCGCTGGCTTTTCCGCCGAGGAGCGCGAGCGCATGGTCGACGAGATTCGGCGGCTGCTCGATGATCCGCGCTTCGCGCCGCTGTTTTGGCCGGGGAGTCGCGCCGAGGTCCCAATCGTTGGACGCCTGAAGGGCGGTGCGCTTGCCGTGTCCGGTCAGGTCGATCGGCTCGCCGTGACCGGCGATTCCGTCCTGATTGCCGACTACAAGACCAATCGTCCCGCGCCCCGCCGACTCGCCGACGTGCCGCCGCCTTATGTCGCCCAGCTTGCGCTTTATCGCGCCGTGCTCGCCCAGCTTTACCCGGACAAGCCTATTCGCGCCGCGCTCGTGTGGACCGATGTGCCTGATCTCATGGAGATTTCCGAGGCCAGCCTGGACGCGGCGCTAACCACCGTCACCTCGGCGTGAAGCCGCCTTGACGCTCGGCGAGCGCGTTCATAGGTTCGGCCTCCCACCCGCGGCGCTGTCGCCAAGCAACGAGGTAGTCCCCATGGCCGTTGGCAAAGTTTCGGACACCACTTTCGAATCCGAGGTGTTGAAGGCGACCGGCCCGGTCGTGGTGGACTTCTGGGCCGAGTGGTGCGGCCCCTGTCGCATGATCGCACCGGCGCTCGAGGAGATCGCGGGCACGCTCAACGGCAAGGTGAAGATCGTCAAGCTCAACGTCGACGAGAATCCGCAAACGGCGGCCAAGTACGGCATCCAATCGATCCCAACGCTGATGATCTTCAAGGGCGGCCAGATGGCCTCGCGCCAGATCGGCGCCGCGCCGAAGCAGAAGCTGGAACAGTGGATCACCACGGCAGTGTGACGCCACCGGATTCTGCGCCTTTATAGGTCATGCCCGGCCGACGTGTGCCGGGCATGCGCATCTTAGGGGCACACGTCCTCATCGCCGGATGACGTCCGCTACACCGGCGGCGTGCCGTTGGCGCTGAGCACCGCGCCGGCGAGGTAGAGCGAGCCGGCAATCAGAATGCGCGGCGGAGGCTCAAGGCCGAAGCGGCCGATCGCGGCGAGCGCCGTCTCGACGCCGTCGGCGCTCTGAGCCGGGATGCCGACCGCGCGCGCGGCGTCGGCGATCGCGGCGGCGGGGAAGCTTTTCTCCTGACGGGGAACCGGCACCGCCACGATGCGGCGGGCAAGGCCGGAGAAATTTTTCAAATAGCTCTCGCGATCCTTGGTCGAGAGCATGCCGACCACGAGCACGAGCGGGCGCGAAACCCGCTCCTCGAGATCGGCGAGCGCATTGGCGACGGCGCGCCCGCCGTCCGCATTGTGGCTGCCATCGAGCCACAGCTCGCTTCCCGGCGGGCAAAGCGCCGCCAGCCGGCCTTGCGGGAGACGCTGCATGCGCGCCGGCCAATCGACCTTGGCAATGCCGCCCTCGAACGCACTGGGCGGAATCTTCAGCTCCACGGTTGCACGCAACGCGGCGATCGCGACGCCGGCATTCTCGAATTGATGGCGGCCATAGAGCTTCGGCGCCGGAAGATCGAGCAAGTCGGCGTCGTCCTGGTAGACGAGCCGCCCGCGCTCCTCAGTCGCAGTCCAGTCCTCGCCAGCCACCTTGATCGGAGCCTTGACGCGTGCCGCCTCTCGCTCGATTGCCGCCAGCGCCTCACGCGGCTGCGCTGCCACGATCGCCGGCACGCGTGGTTTGAAGATGCCGGCCTTCTCCGCCGCGATCTTGCCCAGCGTCTCTCCGAGGTGCTCGGCATGATCGAACGATACCGGCGTAATCACGGTGACGAGCGGGCGGTCGACGACGTTGGTCGCGTCGAGCCGTCCACCCATTCCCACTTCGAGCAACAACACGTCCGCGGGATTGCGTTCGAAAAGCAGGAGCGCCGCCGCCGTCGTGATCTCGAACACGGTGATGGATGCACCCGCGTTGATGCGCTCGCATTCGTTGAGTGCGTCGGCGAGCGCGTCGTCCGAAACGAGGCGTCCCTCGCCCTTCGCGCCGAGCCGAAAGCGCTCGTTGAAGCGCACGAGATGCGGAGAGGTGTAGACATGCACGCGCAGCCCCGCCGCCTCCAGGATGGCGCGCATGAAGGCAATGGTCGAGCCTTTGCCGTTCGTGCCCGCAACATGGATCGTCGGCGGCAGCCGTCGCTCCGGATGGCCCAGTGCCGCGAGAATGCGCCACATGCGATCGAGCGAAAGATCGATGCGCTTCGGATGCAATGCCGTGAGCCGCGCGACGATGGACTCGATGGAGGTCATTGCTTCGTTCATTGCAGGCGAGATGTCGGATAGCGCGTCGCCGTCGCAGGCCGCGCGAGAGCCGAAGGGATGTGAACCCTTACCCCGCGCTCGGAAGGGGCAATTTGTCGGCCGGCGGCTTCGGTCGCGCCTTGGTCAACAGCCGGCACAGATTTGCCAGCGTCGGCCGCAGATGCTGTCGGTGGACGACCATGTCCACCATGCCATGCTCCTTGAGATATTCGGCGCGTTGAAAGCCGTCGGGTAGCTTCTCGCGGATGGTTTGCTCGATCACGCGCGGCCCGGCAAAACCGATGAGCGCGCCCGGTTCCGCAATGTGGACGTCGCCGAGCATCGCATAGGATGCCGTGACGCCGCCGGTGGTCGGATTGGTGAGCACGACGATGTAGGGCCGCCTCGCCTCGCGCAGCATCTGCACGGCAAGCGTGGTGCGAGGCAGCTGCATCAGCGAGAAAATTCCCTCCTGCATGCGCGCGCCGCCGGAAGCGGCGAACATGATGAACGGCGTGCCTTTGTCGACCGCGGTCTCCAGTCCCTTGATCACCGCCTCACCCGCCGCCATACCGAGCGAGCCGCCCATGAAATCGAAATCCTGCACCCCGATCACCACCGGCAAGCCCTCGAGCTTGCCGAAACCGAGCTTGATCGCATCGTTGGTGCCGGTCTTGGTCCGCGCATCCTTGAGGCGGTCGGCGTAACGCAGCTCGTCGCGGAATTTGAGCGGATCGAGCGGCACCGCCGGGATCGCGATATCGAACCAGGTCTCGTTGTCGAACATCGACTTGAGCCGCATCATCGCCCCCATGCGCATGTGGTAGTTGGAGCCGGGGATGACGAACTGGTTCGCCTCGACGTCCTTGTAGAATACGAGCTGACCGGTCTCCGGGCATTTGATCCAGAGATTTTCCGGCGTGTCGCGGCGTGCGAAATAATTGCGAATTTTCGGCCGGACGACGTTGGAGATCCAATTCATGACGCGGTCCTCTCGCCCGCCCGCATATATGGATCGCCTGTACCGCCCTGGCAACCCAAGGAGAAACCCAGGAAGGCTTTGGCGCTGCCGCGCGCTCAGCGGCGGCTACGCACCTTCGGTTTGATCGCGAAACCGAATGCGCCGTCGTCATCGAAAAGGGTCGGCGCATCGCTCGTGCGGGCACGTTCGATCGTGAGCAGGCGGAGCTTGGTGGCAACTCCGCCATTGGCGGAGAAGCCTCCGACCTTGCCGCCGGTGGCCAGTATGCGATGGCACGGGACGATGATCGGGAACGGATTGCGTCCGAGCGCTTGCCCGACCTCGCGCGCCAAGCTGCGCTCACCTACTCGCGCGGCGAGCTCGCCATAGGAGATTGTAGCACCTGCCGCAATGCCGCGCGCAGCCTCGTAGACCCCGCGATCGAACTCCGGAATGCCGTCCATGTCGAGCGCAACGGCGGAAAGATCGCTCGGCTCCCCGCTCAAGAGCGAAGTGATGGCGTCGATCGCACGGCGCACATCCGTCGGCGGCTGCGCTTCCCGCGCGTGTGGGTATCGCCGCGTGACACGCGCGCGGGTTTTCGCCTCGCTCGCCTCCGGCAGCTGCACTCCGGCAATGCCGCGTGCGCTCCATGCGATGCCGCATCGGCCGATATTCGTGTCGAACAGCGCAAAGCCCTGTGCCGTCATGATGTCACTAATCTAGCGTCAGCGGTCGCTGCGAGCATCTCGATTCTTGCGCGCTATTCCGCCGCCAACCGCCGCGCACCGCGCACACCGCGTGCAAGTTCGGCGACGAGATTGATCACGGCGGTCACCGTTTTCGCCGTCGCCTTGTCGTCCCGGTCGAGGCTTCCTTTGAGTGCGTTCACGAGCGCCGAGCCGACGACCACGCCGTCGGCCCCCGACGCGATCACCGCCGCTTGCTCGGCGGTGCGCACGCCGAAGCCGGCCGCCACCGGCAAGCTCGTGTGGCGCTTGATGCGCGCGACCGCGGCGGCAACTTTGCCCGGATCGGGCGTGGCCGTGCCGGTGATGCCGGTGATGGATACGTAGTAGACGAAGCCCGACGTGTTCGCGAGCACGGCCGGCAGGCGTTTGTCGTCGGTCGTGGGCGTCGCCAGCCGGATGAAGTTCACTCCGGCCTTGAGCGCCGGGAGGCACAGCTCGGCGTCTTCCTCGGGCGGCAGATCGACGACGATAAGGCCGTCAACACCAGCGGACTTGGCGTCGCGGAGAAAGCGGTCGACACCGTAAATGTAGATCGGATTGTAGTAGCCCATGAGCACGAGCGGCGTCGCATCGTCGCCCTGGCGAAAGGCGCGCACCATGTCGAGCGTCTTCTTCAGGGTCTGACCGGCCTTCAGCGCACGCTGGGAGGACATCTGGATCGCCGGTCCATCTGCCATCGGATCGGTGAACGGCATGCCGAGCTCGACCACATCGGCGCCGGCCGCCGGAATGGCGCGCAGAATGGCGAGCGAGGTCTCGGGGTCGGGGTCGCCGGCGGTGAGGAACGTGACCAACGCGGCACGATCTTGTTCCTTCAGCTCAGCGAAGCGACGATCGATGCGCGTGCTCATGGGTACGACTTCACTCGACGATCAGTCGGGCAACCCTTTACGCCGTCGCTCCCGCATCGCGGCCATACGGACGTTGATGGTGCCCAGCATCAGTATCACGATCGAGCCGATGAATTGTACCCATTCCTTCTTCTCCAGAATGGGACCGGGCGTGAACAGCCGCACCCGCAGGAAATAGGCGATGTAGGCGACGGATACGACGATCAAAATCCAGCCGACGATCTTCTGCCTGCCGATCACAGGCCGCTCCCGCCAGCGGCGCAACTCATCCGCCGCGCTGCTCCAGATAAGCCGCCACGCTCGCCAAGTCCTTGTCGCCGCGGCCGGACAGGTTGACCACCATCAGATGATCCTTCGGTTTTTGCGGCGCCAGATCCATGACCCGCGCCAGTGCGTGCGCCGGCTCGAGCGCGGGGATGATGCCCTCGAGCCTTGAGCAGAGCTCGAATGCAGCCACCGCCTCCTCGTCGGTCGCGGAAAGGTACGTGACGCGCTTCACATCGTTGAGCCAAGCGTGCTCGGGGCCGATGCCGGGATAGTCGAGGCCGGCGGAGATCGAGTGTGCCTCGTTGATCTGCCCGTCATCGTTCATCAGCAGATAGGTGCGGTTGCCGTGCAGGACCCCGGGCCGGCCGCCGGCGATCGACGCCGCATGCAGGCCTGTCGAAAGCCCGTGACCCGCCGCTTCCACACCGTAAATTTCGATGTGAGGCTCGTCGAGAAATGGATGAAACAGCCCCATCGCATTCGAGCCGCCACCGATACAGGCAATGAGCGAGTCGGGCGAACGCCCTTCCGCTTCGAGCATCTGCGCGCGCGTTTCGTCTCCGATGATCGATTGGAATTCGCGCACCATCATCGGATAGGGGTGCGGCCCAGCGACCGTGCCGATGCAGTAGAACGTGTTTGCGACATTGGTGACCCAGTCGCGCAGCGCTTCGTTCATCGCGTCTTTGAGCGTTTTCGATCCCGATTCGACCGGGCGCACCTCGGCGCCCAGCGCCTTCATGCGCAGCACGTTCGCCTTCTGCCGTTCGACGTCGACCACGCCCATATAGACGACGCATTCGAGACCGAATTTCGCGCACATCGTTGCGGTCGCAACTCCGTGCATGCCCGCGCCGGTTTCGGCGATGACGCGCGGCTTGCCCATGCGGCGGGCAAGCAGGATTTGCCCCAGCACGTTGTTCACCTTGTGCGCGCCGGTGTGATTGAGGTCCTCGCGTTTGAGGTAGACTTTCGCTCCGCCGGTACCGCCGCTGGCGGCAGACACCCCGCGCAGATGCTCCGTCATGCGCTCGGCGAAATAGAGTGGCGTCGGCCGGCCGACGTAATCCGTGAGATAGCCGTCCATCTGGCGGCGGAAGCCGGGATCGTTCTTCGCCGCGGCGTAAGCCGTTTCCAACTCCAGAATGAGCGGCATCAGCGTCTCGGCGACGAAGCGGCCGCCGTAGAGCCCGAAATGTCCGCGCTCGTCGGGTCCGGTGCGGAACGAATTGAGCTGTTGGATGGTCATACGCTGCTCACGACTTTGTGGGGCGCGGCACGGTTGCTTGCGGCATCACGTGCCGCAGCGATGAAGGCGCGGATCTTGTCGGGATCCTTCTCCCCCGGCACCCGTTCCACGCCAGAGGAGACGTCGACGGCGGGGGCGGCGGTAATGTGCAGCGCCTGCGCGACGTTGCCGGCATCAAGGCCGCCCGAGAGCATGAACGGCGCGCGCGTTTGTACGTTCTCGAGCAGCCGCCAGTCGAAGCGCTTGCCGAGCCCGCCTGGCCGCGTGGCCTCTGCCCCCGCGCGCGCATCGAAGATCAACCCATCGGCCACCCCATCATAGAGCCGGATCGCCACGAGATCCGCGCGTTCCGCGATCGCAAGCGCCTTCATGACCGGGAGCCCGAAGCGCTCGCGCACCGCCGCCACGCGCTCCGGCGTCTCGCGACCGTGAAGTTGCAGCAGATCGGGCTTGAGCGCGTCGATGCTTGCCGCAAGCTCATCGTCGACCGCGTCGACGGAAAGCGCGACCTTTCGCGCCCTTCCGCGCACGCGCTCGCCCAGAGTGCGCCCAGCCTCGAAACCGACATGACGGGGCGAGGGCGCAAAGAACACGAAGCCGACCAGATCGGCACCGGCCGCGAGCGCCACATCGAGCGCATCGGGCGTCTTGAGGCCGCAAATCTTGATCAGAACGGACATCGCCACGGTCCCGCTACGGCGCGGTTCTAGCGCGGCGATGACGTTTTGTCTCGCCTGTCCAGTTCGTTGATATTCAAGAAGAAATTAGTTCGGCTATCGCGCCGGGGGCGGGATGGTCAGCGGTGGCGCAGCATCGGCGGGCAGCGGATGGGCGGGAAGGGGGGACCCCAGCCGTCGCCTGAGGCGGTCCACCTCGACGCGCAGTTCGCGGGCCTGCGCATCGGCAAGGCGCGCGGCACGTCGCCACCTTCCCTGCCTGAGCCAGGCGGCGATGCCGCCGACCAGGACGCCTCCAGTCAGGAGCATCAACATCAAGACATAGAGCGGGAGTGCCCGCGTGAGCGCGGGATGCGCCGGATCGAATGGATCGAAGGAGACGATGACGCTCTGGCGATTGGCTACCGCCAAGCTGATGAGGAGGATCGCAAGCGGCACCAGGATCAGCGCGGTGACAATCCTGCGGATCATGAGCTTGAGGGACTCGTGCGATTGAGTCGCTCGCGCATTTCCTTCCCGGTTTTGAAGAAGGGCACTGATTTCTTGTCCACCGAGACATGCGCGCCGGTACGCGGATTGCGCCCGGTACGCGCCGGACGGTTCTTGACCGAAAACGCACCGAAGCCGCGCAGCTCGACCCGATCGCCGCGCGCCATGGCCGCAGTGATCTCGCCGAGAATGGCGTTGACGATGTTTTCCACATCGCGCTGGTAGAGATGCGGGTTCTGCGCGGATATGCGCTGCACGAGCTCGGACTTGATCATCGCTGCTGCCGTCCTGGGCCGGTCGGGACGAATCGTTCCGTCTCTAGTTCGCGATTGGAGGGTGCCAAAGCGCCAAGAGACCGTCAAGGTTGAGACGCTCTACCGCCTGCACCGCGCCCCACTCCTCCAGGCGTCGCGCAAACAAGCCCAGGCCTAGCGCGTCGAGACTGGTGACCACGGCCGTATGCAGGAAGGGCCAATCGCCGAACCGCTCGCGCAACCGATAGTCGCGCACTGGCGTCTTCGGATCGATGTTCTTCTCCTTTGCCAGCCAGGCGAGCGCCGCCCTCTCATCGCCGATTTCGTCGACGAGCTTGAGCGCGAGGCCCTGCCGGCCGGTAAAGACGCGACCGTCGGCCACCCGCTCCAACGCTGCATCGTCGAGGTGGCGGCGCGCCTTCACCATGCCGCGGAACCAAGCATAGGAATCCGAGACGATTGCCTCGATGGCGGCGCGCGCCTCCGGCGAGGTCGGCTCAAAGCCGTTGGGCGCCGCCTTGAGTGGCGAGGACTTGATCTCTTCGACCTTGATGCCGAGCGTCTTGAGGAGATCGCTGACGTTTGGATATTGGAACAACACGCCGATCGAGCCGACCAGCGAGGTCTCCAGCGCGACGATGTGATCGGCCGCGATTGCCGTGATGTAGCCGCCCGACGCCGCGAGCCCGTCGACCACCACGACCAGCGGCTTTTGCTCCTTGAGCTGCATCAAAGCGTCATGCAGCTGCTCCGAGCCGGCCGTCGTGCCGCCGGGGCTGTTGATGTGCACGATCACGGCCCGGGCGCGCGATTTGCCAAGCCGCTCCAGCGCTTCGACCCGCTGCAAGTCGCTGCGGATGAGGCCGGTGATGGTGACGCGCGCAATCGATCCGGCCGGCGACCCCGTCCATGCCTCGGTTCCGGGGGCGCGCAAGGCGGCGCCTACCGCCACCACGGCGCAGATGGCAACGATGACGGCGCAAATGCGCCAAAAGGTCAGTTTGCGCCGCATCCGGCGGCGATCAACGATGGTGTCGGCATCGAGCGACATGGCTCACTCCCCTCGACGGCTCGCCTGCGGGCCTAGTCCTTGTTCTCTGATGGCTTTTCCGTTGCGCGCCTGAGCGCGGTGCCGAGGATATCGCCGAGCGTTGCCCCCGAATCGGTCGAGCCGTACTGGGCAATCGCTTCCTTCTCCTCCGCCACTTCGAGCGCCTTGATCGAGACTTGTACCTTGTGGGTGCGGCGGTCGAACTGGGTGACGCGGGCATCGACTTTCTGTCCGACCGAAAAACGCTCCGGCCGCTGCTCGCCGCGGTCGCGCGCCAGCTCAGAACGCTTGATGAAAGTGGTGAGGTCGGTGCCGACGATCTTTACGTCGATGCCGCCCTCCTTCACCTCGGTGACCTCGCAGGTGACGACCGCGCCTTTCTTGAGATCGCCGGCGGTCTCCATGCCGTCATCCGCGAGTTGCTTGATGCCAAGCGAGATGCGCTCCTTCTCGACATCAACGTCGAGCACCTTGGCCTTGACCTTGTCGCCCTTCTTGTACTCCTCGATCACCTGCTCGCCCGGCCGCTTCCAGTCGAGGTCGGAGAGATGGACCATGCCGTCCACGTCGCCGTCGAGGCCCAGGAACAGCCCGAACTCGGTCTTGTTCTTAACTTCGCCTTCCATGACGGAGCCGGGCGGATATTTCTCGACAAAGGCCTCCCACGGATTGCGCATGGTCTGTTTGAGACCGAGCGAGATGCGCCGCTTGACCGGATCGACCTCGAGGATCTGCACGTCCACCTCTTGCGAGGTGGATACGATCTTGCCGGGATGCACGTTCTTCTTGGTCCAGGACATCTCGGAGACGTGAATGAGTCCTTCGATGCCGGGCTCGAGCTCCACGAACGCGCCATAGTCGGTGATGTTGGTGACCCGGCCTTTGAACCGCGCGCCGACCGGATATTTCGCCTCGATACCCTGCCAGGGATCATCCTGCAGCTGCTTCATGCCGAGCGAGATGCGGTGGGTCTCGTGGTTGATCTTGATGATCTTGACCTTCACCTGCTGGCCGATGTTGAGCACCTCGGTCGGGTGATTGACGCGCCGCCACGCGATGTCGGTGACGTGCAGCAGACCGTCGATGCCGCCGAGATCCACGAATGCGCCGTAGTCGGTAATGTTCTTGACGACGCCGTCGATGACCTGACCCTCTTCGAGGTTCTGCACCAGTTCCTGGCGCTGCTCGGCGCGCGTCTCTTCCAGCACGGTGCGGCGCGACACCACGATATTGCCCCGGCGGCGATCCATTTTCAGGATTTGGAAGGGCTGCGGCTGATTCATCAGCGGCGACACATCCCGGATCGGCCGGATATCGACCTGGCTGCGCGGCAGAAACGCCACCGCGCCGTCGAGATCGACCGTGAAGCCGCCCTTGACCTGATTGAAGATGACGCCCTGGACCTTTTCGTTGTTGTTGAAGGCCTTTTCCAGCTTGCCCCAGCTCTCCTCCCGGCGCGCCTTATCGCGCGAGAGCACGGCTTCGCCGAGCGCGTTCTCCACCCGCTCAAGATAGACCTCGACCGTGTCTCCGACCTTGATGTCCGCCTGCCGGCCCGGTCCGGTGAATTCCCGCAACGCGACCCGGCCCTCGGTTTTGGCCCCCACATCGATGACGGCGAGATCCTTTTCGATCGCAACGACCGTCCCCTTGACCACAGCGCCTTCCTGCGGACTGCCTTGGGCGAAGGATTCTTCCAGCATTTTCGCGAAATCTTCGCGCGACGGCGTGGCGGAACTGACGGCGGTGGCCATGAACACTCCTTAAGCTAGCGGTCGGCGCCGGATTGTGGGTTGATGGCGTCTTGTTCGCCGGGGCCGAAGACCATGAGACTTCGGCAGCCGCCGCAAGTTCGTGTTGCGCAGACGAGGCGCCTGCGTGCAGCGGTCCGGGCCGTGACCCAGCGATCAAGACAATGATTTACGTCCCGTGCGCCATCAAAGAAGCGGGGCGGAGCAGGCTGATCCTCCATTGACGAAAGCACGGTCAGCCGCGCTTCCGGCCTGCTCGGACGGCTTCGACGATGTCGATGGCGGCCCGGAATGCGGCGTCTATATCCAAATGCGTAGTATCGAGCAAGTGCGCATCCGGCGCGGCTTTTAAGGGGGCGATCGCCCGCTTGCTATCGCGTTCGTCCCGGCGTCGGATGTCGGCCAAGACATCCGCCGCGTTGATGCGCTCGCCCGCCTGCTCCAACTCGGCGGCGCGGCGGCGCGCGCGCACCTCCGGAGTTGCGGTAACGAAGATTTTCACGTCCGCGTCGGGAAAAATCACTGTTCCGATGTCGCGGCCGTCAAGCACAGCGCCGGGGGGCGCCCGCCCGAACTCGCGTTGGAACGCCAGCACGAGCTTGCGCACCTCCGGGATGGCCGAGACGAGCGAGGCCGCCTCGCCGACGGCTTGCCGCTTGAGCGCCGCCTCGTCGAAATGGCGAGGATCGAGCGCCTCGGCAGCCGCCATGGCGCGCGCGCGGTCGTCGGGAGAGTGGCCGGCATCGAGCACGGCCTTGGCCACGGCGCGGTAAATCAGCCCCGTATCGAGGTGGCGCAAGCCGTAGTGGCCGGCGAGCCGCTTGCCCAGGGTTCCCTTGCCTGAGGCCGCCGGCCCGTCGATGGCGATGATCATGAAAGATCGGCCCCGAGGCCGCGCATCACAGCCGTGAAACCGGGAAAGCTCGTCGCGATGATCCCGGCATCGTCAACCCGCACCGGCTTGTCGCTGGCCAATCCCATGACCAGAAATGCCATGGCAATGCGGTGATCCATGTGCGTCGCCACCAGCCCGCCACCCGGCGCTCGACCCTTGCCGTGCACGATCAAATCGTCTGCATCGATTTCGACCTCAACGCCGTTCGCCTTCAGGCCATCGGCGACTGCGCTGAGCCGATCGGATTCCTTCACGCGCAATTCCTTGAGCCCGCGCATCACCGTCGTGCCCTGAGCGAAGCTCGCCGCCACCGCGAGGACTGGATATTCGTCGATCATGGACGGCGCGCGCGCCGCCGGCACCTCGACGCCGCGCAGCATCGAAGCGCGCACCCGCAAGTCGGCGACCTCTTCGCCGCCGGCGCTGCGCATGTCGAGCGCTTCAATATCGGCGCCCATCTCGCGAAGCGTAACGATGAGACCTGTGCGCAGCGGATTGGTCATCACGTCGGCGAGGATCACCTCCGAGCCCGGCACGATTGACGCCGCCACCATTGGAAACGCGGCCGAGGACGGGTCGGCGGGCACCAGGACGGGGGCCGGCGCCAGCTCGGGCTCGCCCCGCATGGTAATCTTGCGACCCTGCGCACCTTCCGCTTGGACCCTCACCTCGGCCCCGAAATGCTTGAGCAGACGCTCGGTATGATCGCGGCTCGCTTCGCTTTCGACGACCGTGGTTTCGCCCGGCGCGGCAAGTCCGGCGAGCAGCACCGCCGACTTGATCTGCGCCGAAGGCACCGGCGTGCGATAGACGATCGGAATCGGATCGCGCGCGCCGGTGAGCGTGATGGGCAGGCGACCGCCGTCGCTCATGTTCACAGCGCGCGCGCCGATCAGCTCGATGGGGTCGAGAATCCGTTTCATCGGTCGGCGGCGCAGGCTGGCATCGCCATCGAAGGTCGCGAGGATGGGGCAGCCGGCAACCGCCCCCATGGTGAGCCGGCAGCCTGTGCCGGAATTGCCGAAGTCGAGCACGCCATCGGGCGTGCGGAAGCCGCCCACGCCCACGCCATGAACGCGCCATGCGCCTTCGCCGGTGCGCTCGAGACGCGCGCCCAGCGCGCGCATTGCGTTGGCGGTGTTGATCACGTCCTCGCCTTCGAGCAGTCCGGATATGCGGGTCTCCCCGACCGTGAGCGCGCCGAAGATGAGGGCGCGGTGCGAGATCGATTTGTCGCCGGGCACGCGCGCGCGGCCTTTCAGAGCGCCCGTGCGGCGTGCAGTCAGCGGAGATGAGGCGGCATGGTCCACGGGCAAGCTCGCGGTTGGCGGCTCTCTAGCACGGGAGGAAAAGGGCGTCATCCGAGCCGGCCGCGGGTGCGCCGGCGCCGCCAGCGAAAGCCGTTCGGGCGGTATTGACACCGTCATTGTGACTCGCCAAGTGAGGCAGCTCAATTTCAGACCCCGCCAAGGAACCCGGAACGTGGCCAAACCCGACCTCGGCACCAAGCGCCTGTGCACCAATTGCGGCGCGAAGTTCTACGATCTCAGCAAGGTCCCGATCACCTGCCCGAAGTGCCACACTGTGATGGAGCTTGCGGCGGTCGCCGCGCGGCCGCGGCCGGAAACCGTGGCCGCTGCCCGTGCCGCCGCTGCGGCTGAAGAAGAGGTGGTGGCGCCGGAGACCGCCGAGGCTGAGTTCGTCTCGCTCGAGGAGGCGGATGCCGAGGTGCAAGGCAAGAAGCCTGAAGGCGAGGCGGTCGAGGGTGCCGAAGAAGAGGTCGAGATCGAAGACGAGGGCATGGACGATGCCACCTTCATCGAGGAGCAGGAGGAGGGCGACGAGGACGTCACCGACATCATCGGCGACGTGGACGACGAGGAGGAAACGTAAGGTCGATTTGAGGCCGGCTGCTGGGGAAAGGCCTTCCTGGTGACCGCAGGGCCGGCTTGTTACAATTCATTTGAGGTTCGGACGCGATTATCCCGACACCGCGTCCCGCGTGGGGCCATAGCTCAGTTGGGAGAGCGCTTGAATGGCATTCAAGAGGTCAGGGGTTCGACTCCCCTTGGCTCCACCACTTAATAAGAGACTGATATTCAATTGTTTCGCATGGATCGTCGTCCGTCGCACAAACTTGCTGCCTGAAGGAACAACAAGGCGCCTCCTGCTCCCTATTCCACGTCCAACATTCAGGGCAGAATGAATGGCGTCGTCGCCCGTCTCAGGTAGCGAATGCCATGACCCTTCCCCGTCGTCGATTTCTCCAGCTGGCGGCGGGCGCTGCCGCGCTTTCGGCTGCGCCACGGCCCGCCAACGCGCAAGCCTATCCCACGCGGCCGGTGCGCATCATCATCGGGTTCGGCCCGGGCGCATCGGGCGACATCGCGGCGCGCGTGCTCGCCCAAGCGCTCACGCGGCCGCTCGGCCAGCAGTTCATCGTCGAGAACCGCAGCGGGGCCGGCAGCAATATCGCCACCAACTTCGTGGCGCACGCTCCGAATGACGGCTACACGCTGCTGCAAGGCACCGTCGCCAATACCATCAACGCCGTCATCACGCCCAATCTCGGCTTCGACTTCGCCAAGGACTTCGCGCCGATCTCACTGTTCGCGACACTGCCCAACATCCTGGTCGTGCACCCCTCGCTCGGCGTGCGCACGCTGGAGGAGTTCATCAAGCTCGCGCGGGCAAAACCGGGCGAGTTGTCTTACGGCTCGGCCGGGGTGGGCGGCACATCGCATTTCACCGGCGAGCTGTTCAACGTCATGGCCGGCACCAAGCTCGTGCACGTGCCCTATCCGGGAACGGCCCAAGCCGCGACCGACCTGTTGGGCGGACGCGTGCAGGTGATGTTCTCGCCGATATCGACCGTGTTGCAATTCGTCGCCGACGGCAAACTCGTCGCACTCGCCTCGACGGCGTTGCACCGTGCGAGCGCGGCACCGCAACTGCCGACGATGTCGGAGGGAGGGCTGACCGGCTTCGACACGTCCGGCTGGTTCGGGTTGCTCGCGCCGGCCGGCACCGATCGCGACATCATCGAGCGCGTCGCGGCTGCCTCCAGCGAAGCCGCGAAATCTCCCGACGTCGTGGCTACCATGGCACGGCAGGGTTTTGACATGGCCGGCGGCAGCCCCGAGGAATTTGCCGCCTTCATCCGCGATGACTTGGCCAAATGGGAGCGCGTCGCCAGCGCAGCCGGACTGAAGCGATAGCGGCAGGGCCGAGCCGAGCCGCCGTCACAACCCCGATCACCGCGGCCTCGAGGCCGGGAACGCCAACCCGTCCAGCCGAATGCGGTATATTGATGCGCAACTGAACGCATTTATCGAACGGCTCGGACTTTGAATCCTGTCGGCGCGAAATCTCTCATCGCTCTCACCGGGGCGACTGGCTTCATCGGCCAGTGGCGGAGGCCGCCAGCGCCGTCGTTGGCGACCTGGCACGGCCGCAAAACATGGCGGCCGCGCTCGCCGACGTGGACGCGGTCATCCACTCGGCCGGTGTTGCCCACGCCATGTCCGGATTGCCCGAGGACGATTATCGCGTGCTCAATACCGAGGCCACGATCGCGCTTGCCCGCGCGGCGCAACGCGCGGGCGCCAAGCGCTTCATCTTTCTCTCCTCAATCCGCGCGCAGTCGGGGCCGACCGCGGATCGCGTCCTAACCGAGGATCTCGCGCCGCAACCGACCGATGCCTATGGCCGCTCCAAATTGGCAGCGGAGCAGGGGCTGGCGGAGCTTGATCTCGATTGGGTCGCGCTGCGGCTCGTCCTGGTCTACGGCGCCGGGGTGAAGGGCAACATGGCGGAGTTGCTACGGTTTGCGCGCACACCCTATCCGCTGCCGCTCGGCGCGCTGCACGGGCGCCGATCGCTGCTCGCGTTGGATAATCTGGTGGCGGCCATCGATACGGTGCTGGCCGCGGCCGGGCCGCTGCGGCGGCCGCTCATCGCCGCCGATCCAGCGCCGCTGACCATCCCTGAGATGATTGCCGCGGTACGCCACGGCCTCGGACGTTCTCCCGGCCTCATTCCCGTCCCCCCGGTTTTGCTCAGAACGGCCTTGCGCGCGACGGGCCGGACGGAGATTTACCAACGGCTGGCCGGCTCGCTGGTCGCCGATCCCGGCACGCTCCTGCGCCTGGGTTGGAAGCCGCCGATCACTACGCGGGAGGGACTTGCGGCACTCGCGCACAGCTGATGAACGCACATGCCCGGCACAGGCCGGGCATGGCAACTACGAGGCACACGTGTTGGCGCGGCGCGATCAGCGCGTCAGCACGATGAAGTCCGTGCCCTTGCCGGTCTCCGGACCAAGTCCCTGGTCGGAGATGACGAGCGAGGCACCCGGCGACATCAGCTCGGAAATCCGCTCGAGCGCCTCGGGGGGAATGCTGACGCGCTCGAGCGCTTCGGTCGCGTTCGATGCGGGCCGTACCGGTGCTGGCGGCGGCTCGACGTGCTTGCCCTTGGCCAACTTCTTGGCCGGGGCCGGTCCGGCGCCGGGCATCGATACCACGTTCCAGCGCAGCGTCGTGTTGTCGTCATTGACGGCCAAGGCGGTGAAGACGTGGGTGCCGAATGGCCGGTCGGGCTCGCTGAAGGTGACCGGCACGTAGAACACGGGCTCGAAGCCCTTGCGTACGAACAGCTTGCCTTCCTTGCGGCTGATGAAGACGGAGATCGAGCGGCCGCGGCTCCGCGAACTTGAGGTCGGGCCCCGTGTTTGCGATGTCGCGCGGCGGCTCGATCGCATAGGCCATAGCGTCCGACGCCGTCCCGCTGCGCTGGGCACCGAGCTGCGCGAATTCCATTGCAACGGAGACACCGCCCGTTGTCTCCGGGGAAGTTGCTTGCGCCGCGCCGTTCGATCCGGCCGGCTCGCGCTTGAGCGTGAACAACCGCTCGTTCGAGATTGCCAAGGGCGTCACGTCGCTGCGGGCGATAATGACGCGCACGCCGAGTTTGGTGATGCCCCACATCTGACGGGCGAACGCCTCGGGCAGACGGATGCAGCCGTGCGATGCTGGCCCGCGTGGGACCACGCCCTGATGCATGGCGACGCCCGACCAGGTGACCCGCTGCATGAAATACATCGGCGCGTTGTAATAGAGATTGGAGCGGTGCCAGCGATCCTTCTGGATGACGCTGAACACGCCGGTCGGCGTCGGATGGCCAGGCACGCCGGTCGAAACGCGCGAATGGGCAATCGGCTGGCCGTCCGAGTAGAGCGTGAGCTGCTGCTTGTCGATCGCGATGATGACGCTGAGCACCCCCTTCGCCTTGGCCGCGACGTCGTCCGTGCCCGCCTTCGCCGGGTGTTTCTCGCGCGAGGCCGGGACCAAGCCGTTCGGCCTCGTCGAGAGGTAGAAGCCCCCCTGCTGGTTGAGGGGAAGGGCATTGGCGGATGCGAGGCCAGCGAGCAAGGCGGCGCTCGCCGTCATGGCCAAGAGGCTTTGCCGGTTACGGAAATAGACCGATGGGCCCGCATTGGGCCGCTGAGATTTCTGCACGAAGGCCCCCCTTCTGGTGCCGTGGTGGCGCGGAACTCCTGTAAACGCCCAATAGGGCTCAGAGGATTAGTCGCGCGGGAGGCCAAAAGGTTCGAGTGCCGCTCTGTCCCGATTTCGCACAGAGTCGGGAATCCGACATCACGGGCCGGGGGTTAGCAAATGAGGAGCGGCTTGGGTCCCAGCTTTGACGGCTGATTCCCGGCGCCGGAGCCCGAGCAGCCCTACCGCGTCGAGTGCCCATGCGCCGCCGCCATTCGCAAACAGCACGAGAAGCCCGCCGGCGATCGCCAAATCCTTCTCGAAATGCAGGAGCTGGTTGCGATCGCCGAATTTGCTGTGAAACAGAACGGCGGTGGCGACACAGAAGGCGGCGAGGAGGAGCGCGGCAGCCCGGGTGTGATAGCCGCACAGGATCAGAAGGCCGCAGCCCAGTTCGAGCGCAATCGCGAGCGGCAACAGCTGCCCGGGCACCCCGAAAGCCTGCATGTAGGCGAGTGCCGCCGAATAGGCGGCAAGCTTGCTCCAAGCCTCGTGCAGGAAGAGCGCCGCAAGCAGGAGGCGGCCGGCAAGCGCGGCCGCCGCCATTACCGGTAAGGGCATCGAGCAAGCCTCAATTGATCTTGGCCGAGGCGATTGCGTGTTCCAGATCGGCCAGCTCCTCGCATCCCCCAGGACAGAGCTTTTTCAGGAGCACGAGGTTGTCGCGCGCCTTATCGAGCTGCCCGGTTTCGACGTAGAGCTCGCCCAAATATTCGAGCGCGCCCTTGTGCTCGGGGTCGAACTCGAGCGCCTTGCGATAGAAGGTGTAGGCCTGTTTATAATCGCCGCTCTTGCGTAGGCTGAAGCCCATCAGGTTGTAGACATCGGCGTGCTGATGCGTTTCCAGCATCGGCGTGAGCTCCGCGAGCGCGGCTTTGTAATCCTTGGCCTTGATCTTGGCCCTGACCGAGGCCAGGTCGGGCGCCTCGCGGGAGGTGACGTTATCGACGGCGAGCGCGCCGGTCGCCGCAAGCGACGCGCCGACGAGCACCGCCGAAAGGAAGAGCGCAGGCGTTTTCATGATGTCTCCTTGATTACGAGGTGAGCGATGTCGTGACGGCGCCGCTCACGCTTTCATGACCGTGAGCGCATAACCGGCACCGTCCTTGGCGATCGTGCCCGCGCCCGGGAACGGGAAGTGGTAGCCGCAGATCATGATCTTGTCGGCGATCACGCGATCGAGCAGCTTGCGGCGCGAAGCCTCGGCCAGCGCGGCGTCCTGGTCGTACTGGCCGCGCCAACCGGGATTGGCCACGACCAGCGCCGGCACATAGGCCGTGTCGTTGGAGATCATCAGCTCGTTCGCGCCGGAGGACAGGTGGAACGCGCGGTGGCCGGGCGTGTGACCGGGCGCGTTGACCAAGCGGATGCCGGGAGCCACCTCGGCTTCGCCTGCGACTTGGCGGATGTTGTTCCAGGTCGGGAAGACAGCCTGGATGCGGCGCGCCAATCCTTTTCTCGCCTCGGGCAGCCGGTCGATGACAGCGGGATCGGTCCAGAATTTATATTCCACGTCCGAAATGACAAGTTCGGCATTTGGAAAGACCGGCTTGTTGGTCTCTTTTTCCATGAGGCCGAAGATGTGATCCGGATGGCAGTGGGAGATGAGGATGGTGTCGATCTTGGCGGGATCGATGCCGGCCGATTTCATGTTGGCCATCATCTTGCCGGCGGTGGGTTGCACTTGCCCGCCCGTACCGCTGTCGCACAGAACGGTCTTGCCGCCGTTCTTGACCACCACGACCGTGAACGGGATCGAGACGAAGTCGGCCGGCAATCCCGCCTTGACCATCGCCGCCTTGACGTCCTCGACCGAGGCATTGGCGATGAATGCGGGATCGTGTGGCTTTTCCCAGATGCCGTCGTAGAGGGCGGTGACTTCGGCGGCACCGATCTTGTAGGTCACGAAGCCCTTGGCAGGATCCGGCGTCTTTTGCGCGAAGGCCGGCGAGATTGCGAGCCGAGCATTGAGACCGAGCGCGGCTGCCATAGCGGTGGAAACGACGAAATCGCGACGCGACAGGTTGAGCATGGGCCATCTCCTCGAGGCAAATCGAAAGCGCGGCCGGCACGACGCGCGCCGACGGGGCCAAGACTCGCGGTCCTAGCGGTTTATTCCCGGCTAAAGTCTCTCTGGGAGCGGGAGCCGATCACATCGGCTTGAACGCGCGATCGACCTCGACGTCGATGAGCATCGGACCGCCGTTCTTCAACGCATGCGCGATGAGATCGGTGGCCTCATGCACGGTCTTGGCACGCTCCGCCGCAACCCCGAGCGAGCGCGCAAGCGAGACGAAATCGATCTTGGGATCGAGAAGCTCCATGCCGACATAGCTGTCGGCCTGCTCGGCGAGCCCGCGCATGGCATGCAGGCGTTGCTTGAGGATGCGATACGAGCTGTTGTTGAGGATCACGAACACCGCGCCGATGCGATAATGCGCGGCGGTCCAGAGCCCCTGACAGGTATACATCGCGCTGCCGTCGCCGATCAGCCCGACCACCGGCCGATCGGGCAAGGCGAGCTTCACGCCGATCGCGGCCGGCAGCCCCCAACCGATGCCGCCGCCGCGCAAGCCGAAATAGCTCTGCGGATCATCGCTGCGGATGAGCTGGCGAATGCCGGGTGCGGAGGAGAGCGCCTCCTCGATGACGACGGCGTCCTTCGGCAGCATCTCACCGATCGCGTGCAGCAGCGCCAACGGTTGGATCGGGGTTGCCTGCGCCAGCGCGCGCGCTTTCGCGGCAAGCGCATCGCGTTCGGCGGCGATTGCTTTCGCTGCCGCGGCAAGCCGCTCGCGAGCGGCGGATAATTCTTGCCGAGCTCCCACGGATCGACGTCGAGATGGATCAGCTTGATCGCGGGCGGCATCGGATCGACGTCGGAGGGCAGCGATAGGGTGAACAGATCACCGCCGACCGAGAACAACACGTCATACTGCTCGAGCACCTTGCGCACATCGGGCGCGAGGCGAATCATCGAGCCGCGGAACAGCGGATGCGAGGCGGGGAACGAGGCCGTGCTCGGCACGAATTCGGTATAGACGGGCGCGCCCAAGAGCTCCGCGAGTTCGACGAGTTCGGCATGCGCACGGCTCTGCGCCACCGCATCGCCGGCCATGATCACGGGACGCTTGGCATCCGCAAGCAAGGCCGCGGCGGCTTCGACCGCGCTGCGATCTCCGCGCAGCCGCGGCGCGATGCGCGTAGGAGCGGAGAGATCGATGTCCGCGTCGGCCCGCAGGATATCCCCGGGCAGCGAGAGGAATACGGGCCCCGTGGGCGGCGCCAGCGCCGTCTTGGCGGCACGATGCACGAGCCGCGGCAGATCGGCCAGGCGATGCACCTCGGAGGACCATTTGACCAGCGGCCGCGCGATGGTCGGAAGATCCGCCCACAGAATGGGTTCGGTGGCGTTGAAAGTCTGCTCGTGCTGGCCCGCGGTGACAAGAATGGGCGAGCCAGCCTTCTGCGCGTCGTAGAGCATGCCCATGGCATTGCCGAGGCCGGGCGCGACGTGGAGATTGACCACCGCGAGCTTGCCCGAGGCCTGCGCATAGCCGTCGGCCATGGCCATGACGGCTGCCTCCTGCAATCCGAGCAAATAACGCAGCTCATTCTCGGTCGCGAATGCATCCATGAGGGGCAATTCGGTGGTGCCGGGATTGCCGAACATGACTTCCACGCCCTCCTGCTTGAGCAGATCGAGGAAGGCACGCTTTCCGGACATGATGGGCAAGACGCTCTCCTGCTTGGGATCAGCGACGCGGCGCGAGGCTGAAGCTCAGGAATGTCAGCGGCCGCGCGAGTGTGGCCGCTTTGACGCAGAGTCGCGCGTCAGGGATGGCAGGTCAATGTGCCATTATCGATGAGCGCCGGTGGCCAGCCGAACTTCATTGTTTGCGGCTTGTTCCTTACAATGGGTGGCGCAACTCAAACCTGTCGGCGGTGGCATTGAGCGCACCGCCCCGCTCGAGAAACGCATGCGATCGAGACGCGCAACGCCGCTGTCCATTGCGGTCTTCCTGTCCCTCACGGACGCGACCGCACCCCCGGCGCAAGGCGAGACGCTGGCCGGCAAGTCGGTGCAGATGATCATCGGGTTCGGGCCGGGCGGCGGCTACGACCTCTGGGGCCGCACCGTCGCACGGCATATCGGCCGGCACTTGCCAGGCAATCCAGCCGTCATTGCGCAGAACATGCCCGGCGCCGGCAGCTACACCGCCGCGAGCTACGTCTTCAACATCGCACCGAAGGACGGCACAGTGCTGGGCATCATCGCCCGCGATGCCGCGCTCGGGCCGCTCTCCGGCGCGACCGGCGCCCGCTTCGACGCGACCAAGCTCTCGTGGATCGGGACGCCGACGAAGGAAACGAACGTGTGTATCGCCTATCACACGGCACAGGTCCAATCCGTAGCGGACTTATTCGAGAGACAGTTGATCGTGGGCGATACCGGCCCCGGCACCGGCACCCGCTCCTACCCGAAGGCGCTCAACGAATTGATCGGAACGAAATTCAAGCTGGTCGGCGGATTTCCGGCGTCCTCCGACGTGTTCCTGGCCATGGAACGCGGCGAGGTCGAGGGGATCTGTGAGAGCCTCGACAGCATCCGTATCCGACGGCCAGACTGGATTCCAACAAAGAAAGTTTCGATTCTCTTTCAAGGCGGCGCAGAGCCCAACCCCGAGCTTGCGGGCGTTCCCTTCGTGCTCGAGCTCGCGCGCGCTGCAGAACAGCGGCAAGCAATCGAATTTCTCTATGCCGGCCAGGGGATCGGGCGCCCCTTCGTCGCGCCGCCGGATCTGCCGCCGGATCGGCTGAAGATGCTGCGCGATGCCTTCAATGCGACCATGCGGGATGCGAACTTCGTGGTCGAAGCCAAGAACTCGAAACTCGACCTCGAGCCGGAGGACGGAGAGCATCTCGCCGCACTGATCAAGAAAATCTACGCGACGCCCAAGCCGATCGTGGATAGAGTCACCAGCCTGATCAAATAGGCCGCTGATTATCCGTGCTCGTGCCGCGCGATGTCCTCAAGACCAGTCGCCGCATGCACGGCGCCGAGAGCGAGCGCTCGTCAGCAGCTTGAATGAACGAGGAGAAAGATCATGGCCAGGTCGCGACTCCACGCCTTCAACTTCCAGAACTGGATCGACGAGCACCGGCATTTGCTCAAGCCGCCGGTCGGCAACAAAAAGGTGTTCGAGGACGGCGAGATGACCGTTCAGGTCGTCGGCGGGCCGAACGAGCGAACCGACTATCATGACGATCCGGTGGAGGAATTCTTCTATCAGCTTAAAGGCGACATGCTGCTCAAGGTTGTCGACAACGGCGATTTTTACGACGTTCCCATTCGCGAGGGCGAGATTTTCCTGCTGCCGGCGCATGTCCGGCACTCACCGCAACGGCCGCAGGAAGGCTCCGTCGGTCTCGTCGTCGAGGCGGCGCGCCCGCATGAGCACGACGCGTTCGAATGGTATTGCTTCGAATGCCAGGCGCTGGTTCACCGCATCGAGGTGAAAGTGCAGCACCTTGTGAAGGACCTGCCGCCGCTCTACGCGGCGTTTTACGCCGACGAAAAAGCACGCAAGTGCAGGAATTGCGGCGCCATTCACCCGGGCAAGAAACCGCCAGCCGGGTGGGTGAAGCTTTGATGGCGTAGCCGCTTACCCGATCCGATATTTCTCGACCGCCTTTTTGTCCCACACGAGCCCGTTCCCAGGCCGCTGCGGCACGACCGCGAAGCCGTCCACGATCTCGAGCGGCTCGGCCAAAATCTTGTCGGCCCAATCCATATATTCGAGGAAGTGGCAGGTCGGCGTCGCCGCAAGCAGATGCGCGCTCACCTCGGGATAAAGATGCGACGACATCTCGATGCGATGAGTGGCGGCGAGCCCAGCGGCGCGCAGCCACCCGGTAACGCCGCCGATGCGTTCGAGATCCGGCATGACATAATCGGCGGCCCCGGCCGCGAGCGCCGCAGCCATGGCTGAGCTTTCGGAAAAATTCTCCCCGATCTGGATCGGTGTCTTGAGTTCGCGCACGAGCCTCGCGTTGCCGGCATAATCGTCATGGCGGATCGGCTCTTCGAGCCAATAGATGCCTTGTTGATCGAGCGCGCGCCCGCGTTCGAGGGCCTGAGCAAGGCTGAGCGCCTGGTTGTAATCGACCATCACCGCGATCTCGCTGCCGAGGCGCTTCTTCACCACATCGAGCGCGACGAGATCATCCTTGAGCGTTGGATAGCCAAGCCTGAGCTTGACCGCGCGGAAGCCGCCGGCAAGGAGTTTCTCCGCCTCGTCCGCCAGCTGTTCCGGCGGCATCAGCCCGAGGCCGCAGGAATTATAGGCGGGAATCCGCTTGGGCGTGCTGCCGAGGAGCGTCGCAAGCGGGCGACCGGCCGCGATCGCCAGGGCGTCCCAGGCCGCCACGTCGAACCCCGCCATGGCCATGCGGACAATACCTTGGACGCCGATGAGGGCGAAGCGCTCGGACAGCCTGCTCCAAAGGTCGACGGGCGCAAGGCGCTCGCCTTTGACCGTGCGCGCCACTTCCTCGAGGATTTTCGTGATCGCCGAAACCGTGGCCGGAAAATAACCCCAGAGATAGGAGCGTCCGGTGATGCCCTCCTCGGTTTCGAGATCAATGAGCAGCAGCGGGACCTTGGTGATGACGCCGCGGCTGGTGCCGAGCGCATATGTCGTCGGCACCTCGACGGCGATCGAATGAACCGAATGAAATGTCAATGACGGCTGCGTCATGGTGGAAATCTTAATGGCCTCGGCGAGAACCGCAAAGTAGGGGCGCGATCTGGCACAAGCCGCGGATTGCACGCATAGTGCGGTGCGGGTGGTGAGGTTGGCAGCTCGCCGAGTGCATCATCGTTGGTTCGGGAGAATGCATGCAGGGAAAAGTCACGCTCGAGGATCACTTCGCGATCGAATCTACCCTTGGGGATTCGCAGCCCTTCGGATCCCACGTCTGGTCCGAACTGCGACACGGCTTCTGGACTTTCAGGATCAGCGTCTGCGGCTGATGGACCAATCGGGCGTCGAGATCATGATCGCGTCGCTCAATGCGCCGGCGATTCAGGGCATCGCGGACGCTAAACAGGCCGCGGAGGTCGCCGGCAGAGCCAACGACGTGTTGGCGGCGGAGATCGCCAAGCGTCCCGACCGCTTTGTCGGCGTGGCCGCCCTGCCGATGCAGGAGCCGGAGATGGCGACGCGAGAGCTCCAACGCTGCATCAAAGACCTCGGATTCAAAGGCGCGCTGGTCAACGGCTATTCGCAGACGACGGACCCGAGCCGCGTGCTGCACTATGATCTGCCGCAATATCGGCCGTTTTGGCGCGCGCTCGAAAGTCTCGATGTTCCGTTCTATCTGCACCCCCGGCCGCCGTCGGTCCCCTCGCCGCTTTACGAAGGTCACTCATGGCTGTTCGGGCCGACCTGGAGCTTCGCGGCGGAAACCTCGGTGCACGCTTTGCGGCTCATCGGCAGCGGGCTGTTCGACGAACATCCCCGGCTTAAGATCATTCTCGGCCATCTCGGTGAGGGCTTGCCATACTATCTCTGGCGCATCGACAACCGGAACAATTGGATGAAGGCGCCGCACAAATACGCTGGGCGCAAGCCGGTTGCGAGCTATTTCCGTGCGAATTTCTATCTCACGACGTCGGGCCATTTCAGCACCCCCGCACTGATCGACGCCGTGGCCGAGATCGGGGCGGAGCGTGTGATGTTCTCGGTCGATTATCCGTTCGAGGATTTCAGCGATGCCGCCAACTGGTTCGATCATGCCGAGATCAATGAAGCCGATCGCCGCAAGATCGGACGTACGAATGCGATGAAGCTGTTCAAGCTGCCGGGAGCGTGAGAACCGGCGTCAGCTCCGCTCCCCATCGGCATAAAGGGTGAGCACGTCGCGCACGGCGCGGTTCATCGGCGTGGGCACGCCCACCGCGGCACCGAGGTCCACCACGCCGCCCGAAAGCCAGGACAGTTCGAGCGGCCTGCCGTGTTGCAGATCGTGGTGCATCGAGGTCGTCATTTCCGGCGGCCAGGCGTCGAAAAACCCGATGCGCTGCTCGGCATAATCCTCGGGCAAGGCCACCTCGTACGCGCGGCCGACCGCGACCACCTCCCGCGCGAGGTCGAGGAGGAATTGCCGCGTGAGCGGATGGCTGCGGATCGGCCCGATGGTCTGACGCATGGCGGTGGTTGCCCCGGACATGGCCACGAGCGAGACGTACTTCTCCCATATCGAGCGGCGGATATCGTCGCTGATCTCGGCATTGATCCCGCCTCGCCGGCAGGCCTCGTAGAACGCCTCGACGCGCGCGGAGCGGCGCCCATCATATTCGCCGAACACCAGCCGTTCCACCGAACCCGTCTGCGCGATCACACCAGGTCGGCCAATGCTGGTCCCGACATAGGCGACGCCGCCGACGAGCGTCTTGTCGCCGACGATCGGCCGCAGCATGTCATCTTTCTGCACACCGTTTTGAAAAGAGATGACTCCGGTCGTGGGTTGCAGAAGCGGCAGCAGTTGCCGCGCGGCGGTCTCGGTGTCCCATAGCTTGACGCAGAACATCACCATGTCGACCGGGCCGATGGTTTTGGGCTCGTCCGTCACGTTGACCTTGGGAAGATGGATCGGCTGCGGCCCGCCCTCGATCGCGAGACCGCGCTCGCGCATGGCGGCAAGATGCGACCCGCGCGCGATGAAATGAACGTCGGCACCGCCCTGAACGAGCCGCGCGCCGAAGTACCCGCCGACCCCTCCCGACCCCATGATCGCAATTCGCAACGTGTCCTCCCAAGCGCAAGCGGGCGATCAATACTGTGCTGGCGCTCGCGGCTCAATCGGCCGAAGCCGTGCTGATTTGAGGTGCGCGGCTGGCGGCGGGCCGGGAGAGGCATCCTCCATCTTCTTGCAGCCTTGGCCGGAACTCCCCATATTCGAGCGGGCCGTCCGTGGCTTCGCGCACCGGATGGCCAAGGGGCGCCGCGAGGGCCCCCGTCAAAGTCGCTTACGAGGGCTTTGAGACCATGTCCCGAGTTCCGTCTCTATCCAGCCCCTTCCTGCTCGGATTCGACGAGATCGAGCGTGCGCTCGATCGCGTCGCCAAGGCCGCCGACGGCTATCCGCCCTACAATATCGAGCGAATTGCCTGCCAGAACGGCCAGCCCGAGCGCCTGCGGATTACGCTCGCGGTCGCGGGGTTCACCCGCGATCAACTCGACGTGACGGTCGAGGAGAGCCAGCTCATCATCCGCGGGCGTCAGCAGGAGCAGAAGGAGCACCAGTATCTCCATCGCGGCATCGCCGCACGCCAATTCCAGCGCACCTTCGTCTTGGCGGACGGAATGGAGGTGCTGGGCGCGGACTTGAAAAACGGGCTGTTGTCGATCGATCTGTTTCGGCCACAACCGGAACGGATCGTGAAGGCGATCGACATCTTGGATCGTGATTGAACCGGAGCAGGGCTCGACGCGTTGAGTCGATAAGGAGTCGAGTGCCATGACGAACAACAACATCACCTCCCGAGGACCCATGATCTCGCCGGAAGCGCTTGCGCTTTTGGGTGGCGGGAAGATTGCCTATGTGAGGATGGTCCGCTCCGAGGACGTCCAGAAGCAGTTCCCGCAAGCGCCGCAGCTCGCCCCGGGCACGTTGCTCTATGCCCTGCACGCGGCGGACGGCACCCCCATCATGCTGACCGATAGCCGCGAGGCGGCCATCGCCAATGCCTGGAGCCAGGAGCTCGAGACCGTCAGCGTGCACTAAGACGCGGGCGAAACCGATTTAGCCTGAACTGTGTGATCTGGGACACAGTGGAAACGGCGGTAATCGCCTCGCAACTGGCCGGGCGGGGCATTTGGTTCCGACTGTGTGATCCGGGGCACAGCCAAAGCGTTCGAATTGAACGATAGTGCTCCCACGCGCGACCCAAGCGCGAGGAGCACGTGTCATGTTCGATCCGTCCGCAATGCCCGGTCCGGCGATGTCGGCCGAAAGACTTGCGACCCTGGGCGAGAATCGGATCGCCTACATCAAAGCCATCCGCTCCGAAGAGGTTGCATTTTTGTGCGCGGAAGCGCCCCTGCTTCCGGCCGGCTACTGCGTCTTCGTGCTGTATGCGGCAGACGGCACTCCGATCATGCTCGCGGACAGCCGCGAAGCGGCGCTGGCGGATGCGGCAGACCGCGAGATCGAAACGGTCAGCTTGCATTGAGCTGCGTTTGAAGGCGCGTTGAAAGTCGCTAAACTTTCGGCGATGAGCTACTCCCCCTACGCGGGTGAGATCCCGGCGCGCGAAAAAATCATCAACGCCTACGCTGCCGACCACGCGCGAGCGGCAGAGCGTCATTTGCGCTTCGCCACCGCGCGGCTCGGGCTACGTCTTTCTCCCGGCGCCAGGGTTCTCGACTTCGGCTGCGGAATCGGCGACTCCGTGCGCACCTTGCTCGAGCGTGGCTACGACGCCTTCGGCGTCGATGTGCTCGAATATTGGGGCCACGATTTCGACAAGTACTGGCACGTCGCGGAACGACCCTCGCCCGAGGTCGCGCGCCGACTGAAGCTGCTCGATCTGGGCCATTACCGGCTGCCGTTCGAGAACGCCACCTTCGACTTCTGCTTCAGCGATCAGGTCTTCGAGCACGTTTTCGACTACGCGACCACCATGTCGGAGATCGTGCGCGTGCTCAAGCCGGGCGCGATTTCGGTCCATCACTTTCCCGGCCCCAATAACTTGATGGAAGGGCACGTCGGCCTTCCGATTCCTTGGCTTTGCTTCAGTCGCTCCTATCTCACCCTTTGCGCTTGGATCGGCTGGCTCCGCGGCAGCGAGACGGATTGGCGTCATCGCGTCAGAAGCAACACCGAGATCATGCGTTTCAACAATTATCCCACAAAGGCGAAACTGCGCAGGATCGCCCGCGCGGCCGGCGTCGAGATCGAGTTCGTTGAAACCGACGAATTCATGTTTCGCGAGGGCAGCCGCGTCAAAACCGCGATGTTGAAATGGCTCCGCAACGTCAAAATGGATCGATTGGCCGTGAGCATCGCCGGCCTCGTGCTGCTGCAGCGGTATATGATTTTGAAGGCGCGTGCTTAACCGCTCGCACCTCAAGCAGCGGAAGCTGACGGCATCGCCAAGACCGCGTAGAGCGCTTCGGCATCGCGTGACTGGCGCAATTTGCGCGCGACATCTGTATCGCGCAACAGGCGCGCAACCCGTGCCAGGGCCTTGAGATGGTCGGCGCCGGCCGCTTCCGGCGCGAGCAGCAGAAACACGAGATCGACCGGTTGGCTGTCGAGCGCCTCGAAGTCCACGGACCGTTCGAGCCGCGCAAACAATCCGAACAGCTTATTGAGCTTGGACAGCTTGCCATGCGGAATGGCGATGCCGTTACCCACTCCGGTGGACCCAAGCTTTTCGCGCTGCTGCAGGGTCTCCAGGATCGTCCGCTCGCTTTGGCCGCAGAGTTCGGCAGCCTTGGCGGCCAACTCCTGCAAGACCTGCTTCTTGCTGTTGACCTTCAGTGCCGGAATGATGGCATTGGGCGCAACGAGATCGGTGAGCAGCATGGACCTTTCCGGAGAACTGAGGCTCGGCAGGGCTCAGCAAAGGCGGCGGACCATAAGTACCCGCCGGTGGCCCGTCAATGGGCGTCCTTTTCGATCGATGGCGGATCGATCCAGCCGATGTGGCCGTCCGCGCGGCGGTAAACCAGATTGACGCGACCGTGTCCGGCGTGACGGAACACGAGGACCGGCGCGCCCGTCACATCGAGTTCCAGCACCGCTTCGCTGACCGAAAGACGCTTGAGGGCTGTTGTCGACTCGGCAATGACGGCTGGATGGTCCTCCGCTGGATCCTCGTCGGGCGCTCGGCTGGTAACCAGAGGGGTCGGTGCGTCGATTGGACCGCGATCGAGCGTATCGCGATCGAGCGTTTCCCCATCGGCGCGCGCCGTCTGGCGGTCCTTGCGCCAACGCTTGTAACGGCGCAACCGCTTTTCGATGCGCAGGGCCGCCTGATCGGCGCTGGCATAGGCATCCGCCGCGAGCGCGTCAGCCTCGAGCACAATCCCCGAGTCGAGATGGACCACGCACTCGGTTCGGAAACCGAATCCCTCCTTGCCTATGGTGACGTGCCCGGAAAAACCACCGTCGAAGTATTTGGCCATGGCGTCCGCGACGCGCGCATTGATGCGCCCGCGCAGCGCCTCGCCGACCTTGATGTTCTTGCCCGAGACGCGAAGTGGCATGATCGCCCTCAGATGATCGACGATCCCGGCCGTATGCACGAACGGCTCGCGCCGCGCATGCACATCTGGGCACTTCCGGCGACCTCAGTTCGCCGCAGAAGCCGCCGCAATACAAGATCATAGACGGTGCGTCAGGAGGCCGCGCCCAGGGAGGTCTGTTTCTCCCGCCGCCGCTGCACCGACGAGGCAATTCGCATCGCCTCGCGATATTTTGCGACGGTTCGGCGGGCAATGTCGATTCCCGCCTCGTGCAGCTTTCCTACGATGGTATCGTCGGACAGCACGTGGTCGGGGCTTTCAGCGTCGATCAGCTGCCTGATCCGGTGGCGTACCGCTTCTGCCGAATGGGCTTCCCCTCCGTCCGCCGATGCGATGGCCGAGGTGAAAAAATACTTCAGCTCGAAGATGCCGCGGTTGGTCGCCATGTACTTGTTGGCGGTGACGCGCGAGACCGTCGATTCGTGCATACCGATCGCATCGGCGATGGTCTTGAGGTTCAGCGGCCGCAGATGCTGGACGCCGTGGACGAAAAACGCGTCCTGCTGGCGTACGATCTCGGTCGATACTTTCAGAATGGTTTTGGCGCGCTGGTCGAGTGCGCGCAGCAGCCAGGTCGCGTTCTGCAGGCAATTGGCGAGATAGGTCTTCTCCTTCTCGTTCTTCGCGGTCTTGGCAAGCTCGGCGTGATAGCTCTGGTTGACCAGCACCTTGGGCAGCGTGTCGGAATTGAGCTCGATGGTGAAGCCGCCATTCGGCCCGGGACGCACGAACACGTCCGGTACGATCGGCTGCACGTGGGCTGAGCCGAAGGCAAGCCCCGGCTTGGGGTTGAGTTTGCGAATTTCACCGATCATGTCGCTCAAGTCTTCCTCACCCACGCGGCAGATGCGACGCAAGGCCGCAAGATCGCGCTTGGCCAGCAGATCCAGATGCGCGACGAGCGCCTGCATGGCGGGATCGAAGCGATCGCGGTCCTTAAGCTGGATGGCGAGGCACTCCGTGAGATTGCGCGCGCAGACGCCTGGGGGATCGAAACTCTGCAGAATTGCGAGGACGGTGTCGACCTCACTGAGCGGCGCGCCCAGCTTCTCGGCAACCAGCGCGAGATCGCCAGTGAGATAGCCGGCCTCATCTACCAGATCGATCAGATATTGTCCGACCATGCGCCGCGCAGGATCGGCCACCGTAAGCGCGAGCTGCTGGGCAAGATGATCGGCAAGCGTGGTCTCGACCGGGACAAAGGCTTCCAGATTGTAATCGCTATTGTCGCGCCCCCCCGCCCCGATGCCGGCCCACTCGGAGTACCCGATCGGGTCCTCGCTATCCGAGCGCGAGGCTGCGGAGTCGGCGGGAGGAACCTCGTCAACGTCAAGGGTCGGTTGCTGTGGCGGCTCGTTGCCCTCGCGGCTTGCCTGCGCCCAATCGGCGACGCCAGGCTGCGGTGAGAGTTCGGGGAGCCCCCCTTCTTCATCACCCTCTCCCGTGCGTTCGAGCAGAGGATTGCACTCGAGCTCTCCTTCCACGTAGGTCGCAAGGTCCAGATTGGAGAGCTGCAGCAGCTTGATGGCCTGCATCAGCTGCGGCGTCATCACGAGCGCATGGCTCTGTCGAATTTCGAGTCTTTGGGTAAGGGCCATGGGCTCTTATGGTGCGGCCTTCCTGCTCAGCACAATCAAGTGCAAGCGCGCAGCTTGGTTTGGTCCGATTCTTGCTTATCGGCTTTCTGACCCGGTGTATACCAGGACTATGGGGCCGTCGTTAAGGATGCCGCAGGGGGGCCCACAATAGCGGGGACAACGGCTAGACGCGGAATTCTTCGCCAAGGTAGAGACGGCGGACTTCGGGATCGTTCACGATATCGTCCTTTCGCCCCTCCATCAGCACCTGCCCTGAATAAATGATGTAAGAGCGGTCGGTGAGAGCGAGCGTCTCGCGAACATTGTGGTCGGTAATGAGCACGCCAATGCCGCGGGTGGTCAAACGGCGCACGAGCCGCTGGATTTCGACCACGGCCTTGGGATCGATGCCGGCGAACGGCTCGTCCAGCAGCATGTAATTCGGCCGGCTCGCAAGTGCGCGGGCGATCTCGACGCGGCGGCGCTCTCCGCCCGACAGCGCGATCGACGGGGTCTTGCGATGCCGTGTGATTTCGAACTCCTCCAACAGCGCATCGAGATCGGCCTCGCGACGCCGACGGTCCGGCTCCACGACTTCGAGCACCGCGCGGATATTCTCTTCCACATTGAGGCCGCGAAAGATCGATGCCTCCTGCGGCAGATAGCCGATTCCGAGCCGCGCCCGCTGGTACATGGGAAGATGGGTCACCTCATGCCCGTCGAGCTCGATGTGGCCTCGGTCAGCCTTGATCAGGCCGGTAATCATATAGAACGCCGTCGTCTTGCCGGCGCCATTGGGTCCCAGCAAGCCGACCGCCTCGCCACGACGAACGTAAAGGTTCACGCCGTTGACTACCCGGCGTCCCCCGTAGCTCTTTTCGAGATTATGCGCGGCTAGATAGGCGCGGGGGGCTTCCTGCCGGGGCGCATCTCGGCGCGGTCGAGGCCGACCTGGAGGCGCTTTCTTGGCGCGGGCTGCCGATATCGCTCCACCTAGGGATGTCAGATCAATGTCGTGCCAACCGCCATTGCCCACCTTGCGTCGAGGGCGAGGCGCGCGACGGTGTCGAAACAACGCGAGGATGTTGAGCACGCCTCTGTCCTCGAAGTCCCCAGTTCAACGCCGCCCGTTGCCGGTCCCAAATCGGGCCGACTGGGATGGGCCGAACCGGGTTATCAATCTCGTCGCGCGATGGCGGCCTCGCCGATCACGATGCCACAGGTCCGCATGCGCGGCGGCGCGCGCCAGCATCCTCATCTTTTCTCCGCCGAGTTGCTTTTCTCCACGGGGTTGCGCGGATCAGGAGGACCTCGCGGTCCCGCTTGAAATATGCCGTCCACCCGGCCGCCATCCATTTTCGACACGCCACTGGTGAGATCGACCGTTAGCCGTTGGCCGCGCAGCACGTCTGTGCCCCGCGTCACGACGACGTTTCCGACAAGCGTCACGGTGTTCTCGCGCATGTTGAAGGTGGCTCTGTCTCCGGTCGCATTTTGATCCTTCTGCACCACGACGACGTCGCCTTTGGCCTCGATGCGGCTGATTTGCCGATCGCCTCCCGGGCCCGGATCGGCTGCCTTGACCGCGCGGCCGCCCGTTTCCTCTTCGTAAAAGACGACGAGGACCTTGCAATGCATTTCGGTGTCGCCCTGCAGCACGTGTACATCGCCGGTGAAGGTCGCCATCTTGTCCTTCTCGCGAAGCTCGAGCGATGCCGCCCGGATCTTCACCGGTTCGTCGCGATTCTGCGAGAAGCCCTGCAGCGCGTTCGGCGGACCCTGATTTTTCTGCGCGCTCGCGTCGTCTGCGCAGAGCGCCGCGGCGAGGGCAATCGCCGTCGCCGCAAGCAGCGCGCGCCAAGGCCGCGTTGCCCACGCGCTCATCGCTTGCGCGCCCCACCACCGGCGCCGGACGTTGTGCCGTCCAGCAGCAACGTGACAAACACGCCGCGATCGAAGCGCACGAGATCGCCGGCCTCGCTGACCTCCATTCCATTGGCGTTTATGGTCCACGTCGCCGTCTTCACCTCGACCGGCTTGTCGGAGGCGATCTTGCTGGCGCGAACGTCCACCAACGCTTCGTTGAGGAATGCCTGATAGCCGCTCGAAGACGTGACCACGATGTTCTCGTTGAGCGTCAACTGCTCCGTCTTGGTGTTGTACAGGCCAGCCTTCGCGGTGGTTTCGAAGGTGACCTTGTCTCGCATCTCCATTGTCGCACGAATGCCCTGCAGCTCGACCATGTCTGGTTTGGTCAAATCCTGAGCGGCGGCCTGAGCGACCATGTCGTAGCGGCGGTTGTCGCGGGTGACGCCGGCAAGGCGGGGCTGATGCATCATGATTTTGGTGCCGGAGACCACCATGCGTCCAACATCGACGGGCATGCCGGAGAGCATCCGCAGTGGGTTGAGCAGAAGCGCAAACGCCACGCCCGTCACCAGAGCGATGATCGCGGTAAGTGGGATCGCGATCCGCAGGATGCGCACGTGCCGGCTGTGGCGCACGGCGGCACGGAAGGCCCGCTCGCTATCGGCGCGGCCGAAACGCGCAAAGCCGCGCGGCGCTCGCTCGTCGGACATAGCGGTCAAAGAGTTCATCCCCGAGCCCCATCCGCCTGCCGAGAGAATCAGGCGGCCCCACTCGCGATAGTAGCCCCTTTTTGGCGCCCCATCCTCGCGCCGAAATATGGCCCCGGCGCGGCATGGCCGGTCGAGAGCAGGAGGAGCAGGCCCGGCCGGAAAAGCTCATACATTTAAGGAGATAGCGCGGATAGGTTACCAATCCATGCGCTTGCGGACGTCACCGAGCCTAGGAGTGGGCAAAGATAACCCATTTATGGCTCTATAAGTGCTTGTTTTTG
>WNGI01000172.1_pt1 | contig 45409 bp, 44 predicted proteins | sample 5400621 | NCBI WGS metagenome assembly WNGI01 (sample SAMN13153374, study PRJNA577476) | soil metagenome | isolation source: 20 cm soil or saprolite under Garry oak tree replicate 1 | place: USA:California | collected 2016-06-15
GGCTCGCGCCGGTCCGGCCGAAGATCCGCGGCGGCGTCGGCGAGTCGGCCGAGCGTCCCGACGCCGTGCCGAAGGTGAAGGGCGAGTTCCTGTACGGCAGCGACCTCAACCGCGAGGGGATGCTTTTTGGCGCGACTCTTCGGAGTCCCCATCCGCACGCGCGCATCCTCGGGATCGATATCTCCGGAGCGAAACGGTTGAGCGGCGTCCGCGCTGTGATCACGTCGACCGAGCTGCCGACGCGCGAGCTCTTCGGGCTGATGAAGCTTGACCAGCCCGTGCTGGCCACCGGACGCGCGCGCTATGCCGGCGAGCCTGTCGCGATCGTCGCCGCGGACACCGCGGAGGAAGCGCGGGTCGCCGCGCGTGCCATCGAGGTGCGTTACGAGGTGCTGCCGCCCATCACCGACCCCGTCGCCGCACTTCAACCCGATGCGGTGAAGCTTCACAGCAAGGGCAACGTCATCGAGGACGTGCTCGTAGTGCATGGCGATCCCGAGGCGCCTGCGGACGTTGTGATCGAAGGGGAGTACGAGCTCGCGATGCAGGACCAAGCGGCTTTGGGACCCGAGGCCGGTCTCGCGATCCCGCGCCGCGATGGCGGTGTCGAGCTGCATGTCGCCACGCAGTGGTTGCACGAGGACCTGCGGCAGATCGCGCCGTGCCTCGGGCTTCCGGAGTCGAAGGTGCGTCTCGTTCTCGCCGGGGTGGGCGGCGCGTTCGGGGCGCGCGAGGACGTGACGCTCCAGATCCACACGTGCCTCCTCGCGCTCGCGACCAAGCGTCCGGTCCGGATGACCTATGGCCGGGAGGAATCGTTCTACGGTCACGTCCACCGGCACCCCGCGAAGCTCTGGTACGCACATGGCGCGACAAAGACGGGAGCGCTCGTGTTCGTTCGCGCGACCATCGTCCTGGACGGCGGCGCGTACTCGTCATCGAGCCCGGCCGTGGTCGCGAATGCGGCGTGCTTCGGCGCGGGTCCCTATCGCGTTCCGAACGCGCGCATTCACGCGGTCGGCGCGTACACCAACAACCCGCCCACCGGCGCGATGCGCGGCTTCGGCGCCGTGCAATCCTGCTTCGCTTACGAGGCCCAGATGGACAGGCTGGCGGCGAAGCTAGACATGGATCCGGTCGTGCTTCGAGAGAAGAACGCGCTCCGCAACGGCGACCGAATCGTGACGAGCCAGCCGGTCGAAGGCAGCGCGCCGGTCGCGGAGATCGTCCGCCGCTGCGCGGACCTCCCGCTGCCCGAGACGGAGATCGCGAACGATCCGATCGGTTTGCCCGGTGGCGCCGGAAACCTCACCTTCGGCGAGGGTGTCCGTCGGGGCATCGGGCTCGCCGCCGGTATGAAGAACGTCTGCTACTCCCACGGCTTTGACGACTTTTCCACGGCGCGCGTGCGGCTCATGCGCGACGAGCGAGGTCCGTTCGTTCGCGTTCACACCGCCGCGGCGGAGGTCGGGCAGGGGATCGTGACCGTGTGCATGCAGATCGCGCGCAGCGAGCTGGGTGTCGAGCGCGTGGAGATCGACCCACCGGACACGACGATCGGCTCGGCGGGATCATCGTCGGCATCGCGGCAGACGTGGATGACCGGCGGCGCCGTCCTCGCCGCGTGTCGCGAGGTGAAGGCCGAGCTGCTAGTGCGCGCGCGCAAGGCCGGGCGGTCGCCGGATGACCTACCCGCGTTGCTCGACGAGCCGATCGACCGGACGGTGACGCACCGGCATCCCGATACAGAGCCGCGGGATCCGACCACGCAGAACCAGGGTCACGTCGCGTTCCTGTTCGCCGCGCACCGGGCGGTGGTCGACGTCGACGTCGACACCGGCCTCGTCAAGGTCGTGCAGATCGCGACCGCACAGGATGTCGGCAAGGCGATCAATCCCCTCGCCGTCATCGGCCAGATCGAAGGCGGCATCGCCCAGGGTCTCGGTCTCGCGGTCATGGAGGAGGTCCAGCTGAAGGACGGTCAGGTCCGCAACGCCTCGTTCACCGACTATCTCCTGCCGACGACGCTCGACATGCCACCTGTAGTCGTCGATCTCATCGAGCATCCGCATCCCGACGCGCCGTACGGAGCGAAGGGCGTAGGAGAGCCGCCCACGATCTCGAGCACACCCGCGATCGTCTCGGCCATCCGCGCCGCCACGGGCCGCGAGCTCAACCGCGTTCCGGTGCGGCCGGACGACATCGTGTTCGGAACACCGTATCGCTCGGGCTGGCGCATCCGGCCGGGCGAGGATCCGCGCGGCGCCGTCCGCGCATAGGGATGCCCTCCTCGGACGCATCGCGCGTTTTCACCGGCATCGGCAGTACCTACGAGAAGGCTGGCGCTCTCTTGTCCTTCGGTCAGGACCCGCGCTGGCGCGAGCGTCTGGTATCCAGGGTCGCCGCCGCGCCGGACGATGTCGTCCTCGATGTCGCGACAGGAACGGGATTGGTCGCCCGCGCGCTGCGCGAGCGCTACCGCTGCTCCGTCATCGGCCTCGACCAAAGCGCCGACATGCTCTCCGCCGCCGCCGCTAGCAATGGTCACATTCCGCTCGTGCGCGGGCGCGCCGAGCGGCTGCCGTTCCCGGACGAATCGTTCGACCATCTGACGTTCACCTATCTCCTGCGCTACGTCGACGATCCTGCCGGCGTCATGCGCGAGCTCGCGCGGGTCGTGCGGCCGGGTGGACGCGTCGCCGCGCTCGACTTCGGCGTGCCGCCGAACCCGGTCTTGCGAGCGCTCTGGCGCGTGTACAGGGAAGCATCGAGCACTTTGATCGCGAGCATTCCAAGCGGGAGGTCGCCGAATTCTGGCGCGAGGCCGGGCTGGAGGATGTCCACATTGATCCGATGAGCTTCGGAGCCGGAGTAGTGATGATCGCGGTGAAGGCCGGCGCCACCGAGGGCCCGCGCGTTGAGAGGGTTTCGGTGGCGCCGGCCTTCTATGCGCTTCTAGGCGGCGGCTGGCGTGACTACTGGACCTTGCTTCACCCGCCGTACACGCTCTGGCATCTCTCGTACGTCGTGCTTGGGGCCGCGTTGGCTCCGATGCCTGATCCGCGGATCGTTGCGGGCGCGCTGCTCGCGTTCTTTCTCGCGGTCGGTATCGCGGCGCACTCGTTCGATGAGCTGCGCGGCCGCCCGCTCGGAACGCACATCCCATCCGCGGTCCTCGTCGCGCTCGGCTCCCTTGGATTGACCGGTGCACTCGCTCTCGGCGTGATCGCCTCGACGATGCTCGGTCTGTGGTTCCTCGGGCTGGTCGCGGTAGGCGCGGCGCTGGTCGTCCTTTATGCGTTCGAGGTGCCGGTCGTGCATTCCGACCTCGGCTTCGCCCTCGCGTGGGGCGGGTTCCCGGTCCTCGCGGCAGCCGCGGCAACGGGCGCTCCGCCGATAGCGACGGCCGCGGGAGCCATCGGGGCCTCGCTGCTAAGCCTCGCGCAGCGACGACTCTCGAAGCCGGTCCGGCATATTCGCCGGAAGGCCGTCGAGGTGCGCGGCGAGGTCCGCTACGCCGACGGATCGACCGAGAGGCTCGATGCGTCGCGGCTTATCGCAGCTCCCGAGGCTGCGCTTCGGCTGCTCTGGCTCGCGACGTTCGCCATCTCGGCCGGCGTGCTCATCGGCCGCTGGTCCGGCGGCTAGATTCACAGCGAATGATCCCGCTCGAGACGCTCCGCGCCGCGCCCAAGGTCCTGCTCCACGACCATCTCGACGGCGGGCTGCGTCCGGCGACGGTCGTCGACCTCGCGCGCGACATCGGCTACGCGGGCCTTCCCACGACCGATTCCGCCGAGCTTGGCCGCTGGTTCCACGCGAGCGCGGCGTCCGGATCGCTCTCCCTCTATCTGCGCGGTTTCGCCCACACGATCGCGGTCATGCAAACGGCGGAAGCCCTCGAGCGCGTCGCGTATGAGTGCGGCGAGGATCTCGCGCGCGACGGGATCGTGTACGCGGAGGTTCGGTTCGCGCCCGTGTTCCACACGGCGCGCGGCCTCAACCTGGAGCAGATCGTTCAGGCGGTGCATGACGGGTTCGAACGGGCCGAGCGCGAGCGCGGCATCACCCTGCGCCAGATCATCTGCGCTATGCGCGACCGGACCGATTCACTCGAGATGGCAGAGCTAGCGATCGCGAACCGGGAACGCGGCATCGTTGGATTCGACATCGCGGGCGAGGAGGCGGGCCATCCGCCGAAGGCGCACATCGAAGCATTCCAGCTCTGCCGGCGCGAGAACTTCTCGATCACGATCCATGCGGGTGAAGCGTTCGGCCCGCCATCCATCTGGCAGGCGCTTCAATACTGCGGCGCACATCGCATCGGCCACGGGGTGCGACTGGTCGAGGACATGGCGATCAGCGAGGGGAAGGTGGTGAAGCTCGGCCCGCTCGCGGCATACGTGCGCGACAAGCGCATCCCGCTGGAGCTCTGTCCTTCATCGAACGTGGATACAGGCGCCGTACCGACGCTCGCCGAGCATCCGATCCGCCACTTCCTGTCGCAGAGCTTCCGTGTCACGGTGAACACCGACAACCGTCTCATGTCGAATGTCACGCTGTCCGACGAGTTCCAGCGTCTCTCGCGCGCATTCGGACTCACGCTCGCGGAGGTGGAGCGCCTCTCGATCAACGCGATGAAAAGCGCTTTCGTCGGCTACGACGAGCGTGTCGCGATCATCTACGCGCGTATCAAGCCGGGCTACGCGCGTCTCCGCGGCGAGCCTGCGATCGCGGGCTATCCCTTGCCTCCGACCGCGTAGCTCCGCTCTTTACCATCCATTCACCACCCATCCATTGACGCGTCCTGCGACTGAGGCGACACGATTCCGCGCCGCCGTCCACTCATCCTCCCGGAGTACTCAGTTAGTACTGATCGGGTGAAGACTCGAGCAACTTTTGGTGGGGGTGGACGATGGGGCGGCTTCAGACTGGCAGGTTCTTCTCGGCGCTTTCGTTCTCGGCCGGCATGGTCATCTCGACGCTCGCGCTCGGCGCGACCGCAACGGCGAGCCCGCAGTGGTGCGAGGAAGATCCGGTCTTCGTGGTGAACGGTTCTCTCGTGGACGTGACGACGGCGTTTCCTGCCGACTTCATCTCCTCGATCAAGGAGCCCGTCGCGTTCGAGCTCCTCGTTCCGTCGAACGCCATCGCGGCCGTCGTCTCCCTCCCCGGGGACGTCCCGCTGACGGCGAAGATCACGAAGTCATTGCCGGCGGATGGGCTCCTCTCGCTCGGGACTCCTGTCGTCGTCAAGGTCACGGTGAAGGCGAACAAGTCGTTTGACACCAAGACCAAGGTGACCGGCACGTACCTCTGGCTCAGTTCGACGGTCTACGGCAAGTCGAATGTCACAACTCAGGTGAGCTACACACTGCTCGGGCTCTAGCCCGTGTCTCGACTTCGCTGGCAGCTTCGCCTGTACATCCTCGCGGTCCTCGGCGCGGCGCTCGCGGTCCTCCCCGCGGGCGCCGCCTTCCGGGGCGACCTCACGACATCGGACACGCTGCTCCTTGCGCTCGTCACCGCGATGGCCGCGGTCGGGCAGCTCTGGCCGGTGCACCTGTCGGTCAAGGTGAAGATGACCGTCGACGAGACCGCGACGTTCGCGGCGGGCCTACTGCTCGGACCCTTCTACGCGATGGTCGCGACCGCGGCGAGCACGCTGATCGCGCTTCATTTCCGCGGCGTCCGGCAGCGCTGGTACAACCGCGGCTTCAACACCGGGGCATCCGTACTCGCAACCGGGGCGGGCGCGACCGTCTACCTGCTCATCGCCGGGCCGGGCTCGATCGTGGTCCGCGAGCCCTGGGCGATCCTGCTGGCCGCGGTCACGAACTACGTCGTACACACGGTGCTCGTCGACGTCGTCGTCGCATTGCAGCTAAGGCGCAATCCGCTCGTCGGCTGGTGGCGGTTGCACCGCAGGCTGTTGCCCTACGAGGCGGCGCTGCTGCTCGTCGGCGCGCTCGCCGCCATCGCCGCTCAATCACAGCCCTGGACGCTCCTGCTGTTCGGAGTGCCGATGGCCGTCATTCTTTTGACCCTCCGAGACAGCGCGCGCGTGCGCGAGCAGACCAGAACCGCGATCCTCGAGCTCGCCGACCTCATCGATCTGCGAGATCCGTACACGCATGGTCACTCCCAGCGCGTGGCGGACCTCGCCGAGCGGCTCGCGAAGCGCCTCCGGCTCGAATACACGCAGGTAGAGCTCATCCGCGACGCCGCGCGAGTCCACGACATCGGCAAAATCGGCACGAACGACCTTGTGCTGCTGAAGCCCGGCCCGCTCACCGAAGAGGAGCAAGAGAAGATGCGCCGGCACACCGAGATCGGCCATCGTCTTCTGAAGCGGCTACCTGAGTTCTGGGAGGGTGCCGAGCTCGTGCTCTCGCACCACGAGCGCCACGACGGCATGGGGTATCCGCGCGGCCTCAAGGGCGATGAGCTGCCGTTCGAGGTCTCGGTGATCGCGGTCGCGGATTGCTACGACGCGATGACCACTGACCGCCCATACCGCAAGGGCCTCGCGTGGGATGCCGTGCGCGCAGAGCTGCTCCGCCAGCGCGGGAAGCAGTGGCGCGAGCGTGCGGTGGACGCGCTCATCGAGATGATGGATGAGGAGCGCCGCGCTGTTCCTGCGGATCGGCCGGTCGCGCCACAGCGTGCGGGGCTTCCCGCGAGCCCGGCGGTGAGGGGATCGTGACTCGCCCGGATCTCGCGTATCGAAAGGGTCTCTCGGATTACGGGGGTGCAGCCCGTATCGAGCCGGCATCGACCGCGGCCAGCGCGATCATGGCGTCACGCCGCGCGCTACCTTAGCGGCGCGTGGCTGAGCGTCTCGAGCGAACGTTCAACTGGGCGCGCCTTGGCGGCGCGGGCCTCATCTTTTTTCTGGGACCGCTCTTCCCGAACATCGGCCAGGTCTATCTGTACGGCTTGGGCGCGTTCGTCCTGATCTACGCCGCCGTCGTCTACTGGCTGTTGCATAGCGAGCGCGCTCTCGCGAGATTCGATCGGATCAACCGAGCGATGTTCGTGATCGACATCGGTATCGTCGCGTTCGGCATGCTCGTGTTCGCCGCGGATCCTAACTGGACAACGTTCGTTATCGCCACCCTGATGATCATCGGCGGTGGCTTCCGTTTCGGGACAGCTGGAGCGTTCATCGCGGCCGGCACGCTCGCGCTCGCTTACGTCGCCATCGCGGCGTACCGGGCGGAGACGTACGGCCTCATCGTCGAGCCGCCCAGGATCGCGTTTCATGTCAGTGTGATGGTCCTGGCCGCGTACATGATGTCCGGTCTCTTGCGCGAGCTCGAGCACCTGCGCGCGCAGCGTGAGAAGTTCGTGCGACAGTCCGCCGAGGCGGCGGCGCTGAGGCAGGCCGATCGCATCAAGAGCGAGTTCCTGGCCGCCATGTCGCACGACTTCCGCAGCCCGCTCACGGTCGTCCGCGGCGCGGTGGAGCTGCTCCTCGGCGAGCGCCCGGGAGCGCTCACCGCGGCGCAGCGCGAGCTCGCCGAGAGCGCCGAGCGCAACGTGCGACGCCTCGAGGACTTCACCTCGCAGCTTCTCGAGATCGCGCGCCTCGAAGAAGGTCAGATCGCGCTCGACAAAGAGGAGTTCGATGCGGTCGCGCTCGTTCGCGACGTCGTCGCTGACCACGCGGTCCTTGCAAAACAGAGGCGCCAGTGGATTTCGCTTGACGTGGACCCCGATCCGCCGTTCGTGGTCGCCGACCGAAGCCGGATGTCGCAAGCGCTCGCGAACCTCATCGTGAACGCGATCCGCTACGCACCTCAGGGCACGCCCATCCTCGTCGCGGCGCACCGGCAAGGCGACGCCCTACGCATCGAGGTGCGCGACCACGGGCCGGGGGTCGCATCTGAGGATCGGAACCGCATCTTCGAGAAATTCTTCCGCGGGAAGAGCGCGAACGGGACCCCTGGCTCGGGGCTCGGGCTCGCGATCGCGCGGTCGCTCGTGGTTCTTCACGGCGGCACACTCGAGTACGAGGAGAATCCCGGCGGCGGGTCGGCGTTCGTCACGTCCCTGCCGCTCGCCACGCCGTGAAGGTCCTTATCGTCGACGACGAGCCGGACGTCCGCGCGCTCGTTCGCAGCTCGCTTGCGTTCGCGAACCAAGACCTGACGCCGCTCGAAGCGGGGGATGGCGACGAGGCTCTGGCGATGATCTATTCAGAGCGGCCGGACCTCGTCGTCCTGGACCTCGCCATGCCGCGTCGTGACGGCTTCGCGTTGCTCGAAATGGTGCGCCAGAAGACCGACCTTCCAATCATCGTGCTCACCGCGCGCGGTCTCGAAGAGGACAAGATCAAGGGCCTGCGCCTCGGAGCGGACGACTACCTGACAAAGCCGTTCTCGCCTCGCGAGCTCGTCGCGCGGATAGAGAGCGTGCTCCGTCGTTCGGCACCGCGCGCCCCGCGCACCGGCGTCATCGAAAGCCATGAGCTGGTCATCGACCTCACCGCGCGCCGCGTGCGCCGGTCGGGAAAGGACATCCACTTCACCCCAACGGAGTTCAACCTCCTCACCGAGCTCGCCACGCATCCCGGCGAGGCGCTTCCGCACGATGTGCTGCTCACGCGGGTCTGGGGACCGGAGTACCGCTACGAGACGCAGTACCTCAAGGTCTACGTCGGCCGTCTTCGCGACAAGATCGAGCCGGATCCCGACGAACCCAAGCTCATCCAGACCGTTCGCGGGGTCGGGTACCGCTTCGCCCGTCCGGACGAGTGACGCCGGCGGGCCGTTCCTCAGTCGATCTCGATCTCGACACCCGTCACTTGAGCCAGACGAGGTCGCCGAAGAAGAAGTCCTGGCCCTGCGCGATGGTGCGCACGTTGCCGGTAGAGAGCGTCAAGATAAAGAACGCGCCCGTTCCCACGTAGGCCACGCGCGTCGCGTCAGGAGACCACGCGGGCACAACGTCGTCCCCGGTCTGTCCGATCGTCTTTACGCTCGCACCGTCGCACGGCGCGATGTACAGCTCCGACGGGATGCTGAGATGCGCAAGTCCAGCCTTCGCCCCGGTTGGCAGCGAAGCGACGGTGTGGCCGGCGGCGGAGAACACGATCTCGCAGCCGCTCGGCGAGAAGCGCGGTGCCTGCAGGTACCACCAGGTGTCCTTCGTCTTGAAGAATGGGCGCGCGTTCGAGCCATCGATGTTCGCGCTCCAGAGACCGTCAGGCTGACCCTGGGTGAGATGGACGTACACGATGAGCTTGCCATCGGGCGAGAGCGCCGGATCGGCGCCGTTCATCAGGATGCGCCGCCGTTCGCCGCTCCGTAGGTCCAGGCGCTCGATCGAGTCCTCATTGCCGACGAACGAGCCCGCCTGGATGATCGCCGCGCGCCGGTGGAAGTAGAGGACGTTCCCGGTGCTGTCGAACCGCGGGGACGCGTAGAAGACGTTGTCGCTCTCATGCGGGACGACCGGTCGAAAGCCCGTGCCGTCGAGGTTCACCGAGTAAAGGTCCGAGCCGAAGCCCGTTTTCTTGTCGGGCTGCTGCGTGAGCGCGAATACAACGGACTTACCCGATGGATGCAGGGTCGGCGTCGCCGGCGCGCTCTGCGGGGGGAGATCAACGATGCGGCCGAGCGCCCGGCCCGCGTCGTCGAGCGCCAGCAGGCCGGCCGGGTTCGCGAGGATGAACGTCGCCTGCAGACCGACGCCCTGCGTCGCTGGAGGCGTTGCCGGAGCGCCCGTGCACACGACAAGCATGGTCGCCGCAAGGAGGATCACGGCGCCAAATCTGAGCCGCCGGTTCACACGATCACCTCGCCAGCCGTCCGCACTTTCTCACGCAGGTGGTCCTTGATCAGCGCCGAGCGCCTGGCGTAGTGCTGCACCGCGCTCACGAACGCGGCGTGCGACCAGGTGAGTGGCGACACCGACAGCGGTTCCCCGGTGTACGGGTGGACCTGCTCGGACAGGATCCCCGAAGGGAGCGCGCGCCGCGTGCACCAGTCGAGGTAGGCCCGCGGGCGCTCGAGGTCGTCAGGGGTCTTGGCGATCGCGATCTGGTGCTCCGCGAGCCACAAGGTCGCGACGAACCAGGGGTTGCCGGGCACGTTGGCGATGTCCGGCGACACCTGGAAGTAGTAGTCGTTCTCGTAGCGGGCTATCCCGCCGACAGGGGTCTTCACCGACAGGCGCTGTTCGATCGCGCGCATCGTCGAGATCACGCGCTCGTCACTCGCGGGCAGCAACCCGAACAGAAAGATACCGGCGAGGGAGATGTCGATCGTCGCATCCTTCACGATCGTCCCGTCGGGCAGGACGGTGACGGTGCGGACGAACCGGCCGCGATCCGCGTCCCAGAGGTGCGTGAGCGCGGCGTCGCGGATCTCCTGCGCCGCCACCGCGTATCGCTTGGCCAGCTCGTGCTGGCCGAAGGCGACCGCGAAGTTGCGCGCTGCGGTGAGACCCGCCCAGACGGCGGCGGTCGTGAAGGCGTGGATGCCGCGTCGCTCCTCCCATAGGTCGAACGATGGGGCAGGCAGCTTGGTCCGCGGTTCGCGATACGTGGCCATGAAGTCGGCGCCGGTGCGGACCAGCTTGCGGTAGAGCGGGCGGATGAACTCGATGTCGCGGTCGCGCTCGTAGTGCTGCCAGAGCGCCCAGATTGGTAGTCCGGTCTCGTCCTCCTGGATCGGTAGCTCGAGGCGTCCATCCGGAGTGGACCACGCGTGCCACGACGAGCCGAGCGAGCCATCCGGGTTGTACTTGTGGAGCAAATAGCCCTCGCGGGTGATGAGCTCGCCACAGAGAAAGAAGAATCGGCGCGTGACCTCGCCGTAGCCCGCCAGGTCGAGCGCGTCGGCGACCAGCGCCCCGTCGCGCGGCCATAGATAGGAGTACGTGTCACGGTTGAACCGGAGGACGTCGGAGTCGTTGCCCGCGATGATCGCGCCGCGGTTGTCCACCTGCGTCCGGATCACGAGCGTCGAACGCTTGTACAGACCGCAGATCTCGTCGGGAAGATGATCGGTGATCGACTCGTCCTTGTTCGCCCAGAGACGCCAGTAGTCCTTCGTTCGCGCGAGAAAGGAGGCCGGCGTCCGTTCGCGCACCAGCTTGTCGAGCTCGCGGACGTCTTCGTACGCCTGACCCGCGGCGATCCAGAACACGGCGGTCGCGCTGCCTTTCGCTGGGACGCTGAAAGCCACCATACCCACGCTATCGATCGAGCCTTGCGCGACCGGATTGCGCGAGAGCTCACCATCCTCGGCGTCCCGCCAGGTTCCCTCCTTGCCGGGCGCATCCTTCTGCCCGATGGCGAAGGACGAAAGGCCGTACGCGCTCCCGCCGCTCGAACCCGAGATGAGGAAGTACCGGCGGCCCTTGTAGTGGACGACCGCTTGGCAGCGCGGGTCGTAGTAGGCCGAGTCGCCGGTGTCGTTTCCATAGAGGTGCGCGTCGAAGTGCTGGAACAGCCGTACCTGCCGCTCGCGGCCAACCATGTCCTCGACGGTCACCTCTTTGAAGTAAAGGTTCCGATCGAAGTCCACGGCGTCGCGCAGGTGCAAGGTCACGCCGAGCTTCGCGTGCACCAGCTCGGTGTCGCCGACCAGCGTCTCGTGCTCGTAGTCGATGTGACACTCCCAGCCGTCCTCGGCGGTCCAGGCGAATTGCCCGTCGACCCAGATCCCGAAACGCGAGGGCTCGCCGACGGTGTGGTTTTCCTGGCCGACGTTCGGGTAATAGATGTCGCGGAGCTGGTAGCGCGAATCGAAGGTGACGAGGAAATCGCCGTTGCCGAGCGGAAGATCGCGCGGCACTTGAGTTAGTTGGTGGCGGGGCGCCGGGTCGCGGCGAGATAGTGCTCGGCGTTCGCGATCACGCTCGCGACGTCGCCGCGCTCCAACAGATCGGGTCGGATGAGCGGACCGCCCACGCCGAATCCCACCACGCCCGCCCGAAAGTAGTCCGGGATCTCCTCGAGCTCGATGTTGCCGGTGGCGACCAGAGGGAGATGGATGAGCGCCCGGCGCACGTTGCTTATGAAGTCGGGTCCGCCGATCGCCGAGACGGGATAGACCTTGATGAAGTCAGCGCCCAGCTCCGCCGCCTTCACCATCTCGGTCGGCGTCATCGTGCCGGGCATGCTCATCGCGTCTCGAGCGTGCGCCGCGTGGATCATCTCGGGCACCAGGACGGCCGACACGAGGAAGCGCGCTCCCGCGAGCAGCGCGTCCTCCGCTTGCCTCCCCGAGAGGACCGTCCCCGCGCCGACGATCGATCCGCGCGCGGCGAACGCGTCGTCCGTCGCGAGCTCGGCGATGACCTCGAGCGCGTCCGGCACCGTCAGCGTGATCTCGACAAGCCGCACGCCCCCCTCACTCATGGCGCGCGCAGCCTCGCGGGCAAGGTCGGGTGTCGATGTCCGGATCACCGCGACCAGGCGGTCTTCACCGAAGATCCTGATCAAGTCGCGCCGCAGGACGAGTGGCCGCTGGGTGACCGCCATCTATGCCATGGTACGTGCCGGAGCGTCGATCCAGAACACGCGCTGGACCTCGTTGACACGGATTCGGTGGGGGCCGATCGACGCCTCCGGCGATGGAGAAGCCCCAGCCACGCACGATGTCGTCGAGGCCCGGACCGCTCGGGTCGGCGTTGCCGTAGACGCCGACGATGAGGCGCCCGTCCTCGGCAACGATGTCCCGCATCAGCCGTTCGACCAGATCGCGCCGCCGATGTGGTGGTACGTACTCGAGGTTCGTGCGTACGAAGTCGAAGCGGATCGGCGCCATCCACGTCAGAGCGTTGCCGACAAAGATTCGCTCGGACCACTGTGGAAGCCTCGACCGGGCCAGCGCGGCGAGCTCAGGAACGATGTCGAGGCCGTACGGCTCGATCCGGATGCGCTTGGCCGCGCACCAGCGGACCATCGTTTCCATCAGCAGGCCATTCGCGCACCCAACATCGAGGAACGTTCCACCTCGATCGATGGCATCGGCGACGAGCCCGCGAGCTTGCTCCCATGCCAGCGGACCCCCGGAGAATCCCGACTGCGCCTGGGGTGTCGGCGCCGCGAGATAGGCCGGCCGAAGGATGTCGGCAACGCGCGCGTGCCAGCCCGGCTCGTCGATCTCGCCGCGATCGAGCGCGGCATCGATCTCGGTGATGAGGTGCGCGGCGCGATCGCGGAAGCGGTAGTCCACGCCGGGATCGCTCATCTCGCGATCAGGAACACCCGCGCCGGAGCGCCGTCGCCACCCAGGAGCTTGATCGGCGCGCAGACGAGCTCGTAGTCGCCGGCGGCGATACCGCGCAGGTCGAGGCCCTCGATGATCACCACGTTCGCGCGCAGCAGGGTGTTGTGTACGGGATAGCCCTGCTTCTCGGGACCCTGAGGCTCGATCGAGAGGTAATCGACGCCGACGAGCTTGACCCGGTGCTCAACGCACCAGCGCGCCGCGCTCGCGTCGATGGCCGTGAAGTCGCGCGTGAAAGCCGCGGTCGGATCCGCCCAGCGTTCGCTGTTGCGGGTCTTGAAGAGCAGTCGCTCCGTCCCGCCGGGAACGTTCGCTCTTTCAAGCCACTCTCCGGTGACATGGCCCGAGCCCGGAAATGCAACCACGCGGCAGGGCCCGACGAGGGCATCGATGGGGAGCCTGTCGACGGTGTTCGCCCCCTCGATGAAGTGGATCGGCGGATCGACGTGGGTGCCGGTGTGATTGCCAAACGTGATCAGCGAGACGTTCGCGGTGTCGCCCATCGCGATCCGGCGCAGCGGCATGAATTTAGGACCCGGCTCGCCCGGCCACGTGACCATGTCCGGCCGCAGGACGAGCGACACATCGTGAATCTTCATCGACGGATCTCCACCACCTGCTTGATCTGTGCAGGATCGTGCCGCAGCGCTTCGGACGCTCTCTCGAGGGGCACCCTTCGCGTGATCAGGGAGAGGAGGAACCCGGGCCAGCGGTCCTCCGCCGCGGCCAGGTCGACGACGCCCTGCCGGAAGTCCGCGGCGTTCGCGTTGACCGTCCCGAGGACCATCGCGTTCGATAGGACCAGGCGCTTGTTGATCTCGTCCGTGGGCAGCTCGAGCGACCGCGTGCCTCCGGTCACGCTCGTCAGGATCAACACGCCGTTCGGTCCGATGAGTTCCATCGCCGCGAACGCTGCCTGCGAGCTGCCCGTCGCGTCGACGATGACGTCGGTGTGTCCCTTCGGACCGGCGAGCTCATCGAGTGGCGTGACGGACGTCGCCGCGTAGGTCGCGCCGATCTTCCTGAGCAGGGCACGGCGCGCTGGCCTTTCGCTGCGGTCGACGACCGCCACATCGAGCCCGCGCAGCCGCAGAAGGACCGCCGCGAGGATTCCCACAGGTCCGGCGCCGGTCACGATCGCGCGCTTTGGCTCCCATACCGTCATACGCCGTTGCGCGGCGGCGACATGGCGCCACCCCTTCTCGGTGATGGTCAGGGGCTCGAGCAGGACGGCCACATCGGCGATCTGCTCCGGTACGGGAAAGAGATATTCGGGCCGCTCGGCGTAGCGCTCCGCGCAGAACCCGTGCAGTCCGCGGATGCCGCGCTCCGTGTACCCGCCCCAAAGGCACATGTCCGCTTCGTCGTGCGAACAGTTCGGGCAGCCATCGGGACGGCGCACGCTCGCGACGACTGGCGTGGATTCCATCAGCTGGATTCCCTTTCCCGTCGTACGCGCGCGCCGGATGACGCGGCCGATGCTTTCGTGCCCAAGGATCAGAAAATCGGAACCGGGCGGAGCGACGCCGTACTCGCCGTTGTCGATCTCCGCATCGGTGCCGCACAGGCCGACGCGGATGACGTCCACGACCGCCTCGTCGTCCTTCGGCTCGGGATCGGGGACTTCGCGCACCCGAGCGGTCCCGGCCTTCATTGGGATCACGGTCAGGGCGCGCATCCGCGCAGAATACGTTGGATGCCGATCACACCCGGCGATGTCGAGCAGGTCTTTCGCACGTCAGGCGCGCTGCGCGAGGGTCACTTCGTCCTCGCGTCAGGCAGGCACTCCCCGATGTATCTGGAGAAGTTCCAGGTGCTCCAGCGCCCTCTCGAGACGGAGCGACTCTGTCGCGCGATCGCGCAGTGGGCGCGAACGCTCGATGTCGCGACGGTGGCCGGTCCGACGACCGGAGGAATCATCCTCGCGCACGAGGTCGCCCGGCAGCTCGGCGTGCGCGCGGTCTACGCGGAGCGGCCCGAAGATGGCGCCGGCCGCGAGCTCCGGCGTGGCTTTGCACTCGCTCGCGAAGAACGTGTGCTCGTGGTGGACGACATCATGACCACCGGAGGCTCGGTGCAGGAGACCATGGCCGCGGTGCGGTCCGCTGGTGGAAGGGTCGTGGGGGCAGCGGTCCTCGTGGATCGGTCAGGCGGGGCGGCGGACCTCGAGGTGCCGTTCCACGCGCTTTGGACGGTATCCATCTCGAGCTATGCGCCGCCGGATTGCCCGCTTTGTGCGAAAGGACTGCCGGCGACCCATCCCGGCACCACTCCTGCTCCTGCTGGTGCCGCACGATGAGAGACCTCTACAAGCTCGCTCGTACGCTCGTCTGGGTCGCGTTCTTCGGCGCTCTCTATCAGGAGTTGCGGAAGCCCGACGCGGAGCGGACCTGGCACGGCAAGGTCGCTGGGGCGATTCCCTATGACTTCCGGCTGCCCACGTTCGAGCGGCTGCGCCAGGCCTACTGGGATCCAGGGAGCGACACCGTATTCACCGACCGCGTCTTCGGCGTGGGTTGGGCGGTGAATATCCCGGTGGCGGCGAGAAAGCTGGCGGCGATGGTGGATCAGTACGCGGACGCGAGCCGTTCGCTCCGTCCAGGCCGTTCGTCGTCACGCCGATCTTCCGAGCGCGAAAGCGAATGAACGCCGGGAGCTGACGCTCGAGGTCCTCCTCAGACCCAGCGGGCCCGCCCTCGTAGCTCGGCGAGTACTCCCAGAGCCCATCGATCACCAATCCTGATCTGCTGCACGCTCTCACCAGATCCGCCACGCGGTGCCCGTATTCGAGCGTGGGCGCGCGGACGCGGATCTTTCCGAATTCCCACGTCGGATCAGCGAGCGGGATCGGGCCGTCTTCGAAGTAACGCTTCTTAAAGCGCCACCCGGTACCTGTCCAGCTCTCGTACATTCGGATCGTTACCGGGTGCATCGTCGAGAAGATGTAGAGACCGCCCAGCGCGAGCACGCGCGCGACCTCACCGATCACGCGAGCCGCGTCTGGAACGAAGACGATCGAGTGGTTGTGATAGACGAGGTCAAACTCCCCGTTGCCGAGCGCGGATAGCTCACGCATGTCGCCGCGTACGTAGGCGAGCTCGGTCCCCCGACGGCGGGCGAGCTCTCGCACCGTCGCCAGCTGCCGCGAGCTGATGTCGAAGAGCGTCGTGTCGGCTCCCAGCTCCGCGAAGAGGATCGCGTGCCATCCGCCGCCGCCGGCGAGACAAAGCACCCGCTTCCCCTCGGTCTCGAACCCGCCCAGCGACCCGTCGGTAAGCTCGTTCAGGAAACGGCGCTTGCCCGGTTTTGTCTTCGGCGGAGAGCCCTGCGGGCGCGTGTAGGGGATGCCCGCTTTCGCGAGGCGTTCCCACATGCGCTCGTTGTGCGCACCGACCTCGTCGACCGCGACGCGTTTGGCCACAGTCGAATTGTGGCCGCAATATGCTCCTCCGCGCTCGTGAAGATCGTGGTCACGCGACCTGTCGCGGCTGAAGCGCTCGCGATGCTGCGGCCACGCGCCGACGTTGTCGTCGGACCCGACGAGCCTCCGATCCCGTCCGCCGACGAGGTCGTGCGGATGATCGGAGACGCCGATGTCGTCTACACGCTTCCCGCGAACCCCGTCAACGGCGAAGCCATCCGCGGCGCGAAGCGTCTCCGGATGATCGCGACGATGGGCACCGGATACGACAACATCGACGTCGCCGCGGCGAAGGAGCGTCAGATCCCGGTCACGTTCGCGCCGGGCATCCTCGACGAGACCACCGCTGATGGAGCCTTCGCGCTCCTCCTGGCGGCGGCGCGCCGGCTCGGTGAGGCAGAGCGCTTCCTCCGCGCAGGGCAGTACCGCGGGTGGACGCCCTTCATGTTCACCGGGCAGGACGTGAACCACGCGACGCTTGGAGTCGTCGGCATGGGGCGGATCGGCCGGGCGCTCTCGCGACGCGCGAAGGGCTTCGCGATGACCATCCTGTACCACGATGCGCGACGCAACGAGGACGCGGAGCGCGAGCTCGGAGCGACGTTCGTCGCCGGACTTGACGATCTTCTCGCGCGAAGCGACTTCGTCTCGCTGCATGTGCCGCTGCTGCCCGAAACGCGCCATCTCATGAATGCGGAGCGGCTGCGCAAGATGAAGCGGACCGGGATCCTGATCAACACATCGCGCGGACCGGTCGTGGATGAAAAGGCGCTCGCCGACGCGCTGAGGCAGGGAGTGATCGCCGGTGCCGGTCTTGACGTCTACGAGCGCGAGCCGGCTGTGGAGCCCGCGCTCCTCGCGCTGGAGAACGTCGTGCTCCTTCCGCACATCGCTTCAGCATCCGAGCGAACGCGGACGCGGATGGCCGTCCGCGCCGCCGAGAACATCCTCGCCTTCCTCGACGGCAAGCCGCTCCTCGATCCGGTGCCTTGAACGATGAACGAGGCCAGCGCGCTGCCGACGCTCATGAGCTTCGCGAGTGAAGGCGAGACGCTACAGGCTGAGCTCTACGGAGATGTCCCCGCGGATCGCGTGGCGATCCTGGTCCACGGACAGAACTGGGATGCGTCGGGATGGCGCAAGGTCGCACCGCGTCTTGCGGCGTGCGGCGTCGCCGCTCTCGCCGTGAATCTGCGCGGGTACGGCAGTTCGAGCGGCAAGACGAACCGTTACCGCCCCACTGCGCCCTGGACGCCTGTCACCGACCTTCGTGCGGCGAAGGCGACGCTCCGAGAGCGTGGCGCCCGCGAGATCGCGCTGGTCGGCGCGTCCATGGGCGGAAGCGCCGTGCTCGCCTCGAGCTTTGAGGAAGACGTCGAATGCGTGGTCGCCGTGTCGGCCCCGGTGGCGGCCGTGCCCGAGGAGCTTGCGAAGAAGATCACTGGACGGAAGCTCTTTGTCTGTGCGGACCGCGACTCGCTGCGCGCGGCGCCGAACGTCTTTCGCTGCTTCACCGACGCGAGCTCGCCGAAGACCCTCGTCTTCTTTGGAGGAAGAGAGCACTCTCGTGCGATGTTCACCGCGGCCTACGGCGAAGAAGCTGTCAGCGCCATCGTGGAGTTCGTATGCCGGCGCGCGTGAATCCGGACGTCCCGGGCGAGCCGCGCTTGCTGCGTAAGGTCGGAAAGCGCATCCGCAGTCTTCGCGAGAAGAAGGGACTGACGATGGCTGAGCTGGGCGCGAGCGCCAAGGGGGTCGTGTATTTCCAGCGGCAGTACGTCTGGAAGATGGAGACCGGCCGCGTCGCTCCCTCGCTCGCTGCGCTGGCCCATTTCTCGCGACGTTTGGACGTCCCGCTCGCTGAGCTGCTGCGAGGCATCTAGCCGCTCGCTTACCCGCTCGTTGCTGGCGCTCCGCCTGAACCAGTGACACCATGGTTCGTATGAAGCCGCCACTAAAGCGGCGCGTCCTTGTCATCGAGGACGACCCGGACGTGCGCAAACTTATTACGGAGTGCTTACGAGCCGCGGGTCTGGACGCCCTGCCTGCGGTCGATGGTGCCCAGGCGTTGCGTACGGCTCTCGCGCGAAAGCCCGCGGCGGTCGTACTCGACCTTGGTCTACCGGATTTCGACGGTGCGCAGTTCGTCGCGCGCTGGCGCGAACGACGGCCCGACTCCCGCGATGTTCCGATCGTCGTCGTGAGCGGTCGGGCCGACCGTCGCGAGGTTGGCGGGCTACTTGGTGCGGCTCGGATCTTCGGAAAACCATTCGAGGTCGATGAGCTTGTCGGAGCGGTGGACCGAGTCCTGAACTAGCAGCGCGCCGCGAATGCTCCCGTCCGGGCGTCGAGGTGGAGTGGCCGGTGCAGGTCCAGCAGTTCGTCTTCGCTTCGCGCGGAGCTCGGATCTAAGTCGACTATCTCGGCCGTGAACGCCACGTACTCGGAGTCCGCGACCTCGCGACGCTGTGAGCCGCCCGGGATTCGAACCCGGAACCAAGGGATTAAAAGTCCCCTGCTCTGCCGTTGAGCTAGCGGCCCTCGGGTACTTCATTCTCGGCCGTCTCGTGCCCCGTTCCAAATACAAGCCGTGGCCGCTATTTTCCACAGCGATGAGGATTAGGCGTGCTTATCGCACCGAGCTTGATCCGAATCAAGTGCAGCGCGAACGGTTCCGCCAACATGCGGGTGTCGCTCGGTGGAGCTACAACTGGGCTCTCGCGAAAAAGAAGTCCGCGCTTGACCAGGGCTCGGCGGTTCCGAGCAGTTACACCTTGCAGCGGGAACTCAACCAGCTAAAAAAGAGCACCCACGCATGGCTCTACGACACCTCGAAAGCGGTGCCGCAGACCGCGCTCGACGACCTCGATGTCGCCTTTAGAAGCTTCTTCCGGGGCCGAGGGCAGGGTCGGAGAGTCGGCTTTCCGCACTTCAAGTCGCGCAAGAGGTCGGCCGACGCCTTTCGGGTTACGGGCGTCATACGAGTCTTCGGACGACACGTTCAGCTCCCGCGACTGGGGAAGATACGGTTGAAGGAATCTGAGTATCTACCGATGCAGGGCGTTCACATCACGGCTGCCACTGTTTCTGAGCGAGCTGGGCGCTGGTATGTCAGCCTCGAAGTACAGCAAGAGATCGTGGTTCCGATAAACAATGGCGCGGCAGTGGGAATCGACGTCGGCATCAATCGTCTCGCGACGTTGTCAGACGGTTCGGTCGTTCCCAATCTGCGACCGCTGGAAAGGACCCAACGCAGGTTAGCCTCAGCGCAGAAAGCCCTGATGCGCAGGCGACCGGGTAGCCAGAACCGAGCAAAGGCCCAAAAGAGAGTCGCGCGGCTGCACGCCCGCGCGTCAAACCTACGCCGGGACCAGTTGCACAAGCTCACGACGCAAGTGACGAAAACCAAGTCATTGCTCGTGATCGAGGATCTTGTCCCCGCGCTGATGGTTCGCAATCGTCATCTCGCGAGAGCACTTTCGGATGCGGCCTTTGGCGAGCTTCGAAGGCAGTTGGAGTACAAAGCACACTGGTATGGCAGCAGAATCCTGGTCGCCGACAAGTTCTACCCATCCACAAGAATGTGCTCCAAATGTGGTGCCCTGAACGACGTGCCGCTTTCAACAAGAGTCTTCACGTGTGCGTGCGGCTTAACAATGGATCGGGATCTCAACGCTGCGTTGAACCTTCTGGCTGTGGCCGCGAGTTCCGCGGACACGTTAAACGCCTGTGGAGAGAACGTAAGTCCATTCGCGGAATGGCGGAGCTCTGAGAAGCAGGAACCAAAGCTGCCTCGTGTAGCGTTGGAGGACGGCCGTAGCTCAACGGGAAAGACGCCTCTCTCGGCACAGGTGCCCCTGAGGTGAGCTGTCGCTGCATCGGCTTGCTGCCGGCTCGGTCAGTGATCTAAATGCCGCTGGTCTTCGCGTGCATCGCTCCGCATGGATCGATCGCGATCCCCGAGGCCAAACCGACGGACCGTCCGACGCTCGCCGCGGCCACGACCGAGGGAATGAAGGAGTTGGGACGGCGCTTCGCGGCCGCGCGACCCGACGTCTCGATCGTGCTGACGCCGCACAACGTGCACATCGAGGGCGCCATGGCGGTCATCGATGCCGGTGCCGTCGCCGGTGACCTCGGCCAGTGGGGAAGCCCGATCGCCATGCGCGTGCCCGTCGATCGCGAGCTCGCGACCCTGGTGCGCGACGCGATCCGCGCGGCCGGCATTCCAGTGGTCGCGGTGAGCTACGGTGCGAACGACCCGGCGGCCTCAGTCGCCCCGATGGATTGGGCCGTCCTCATCCCGGCGCACTTCATGGGCGGCCGCACCGATCCACAGGTACCCGTGGTCGTTGTCGCACCGGCGCGCGATCTCCACGACGAGGTGCACGTTCGGGCGGGTGAGGCCATCGCACGCGCGTCTTCGGCGTCGACCAAGCGCGTCGCGCTCGTCGCGAGCTGCGATCACGGCCATGGTCACGACACGAACGGACCCTATGGGTTTACGCCGAAATCGAGGGAGTTCGACGACGCGGTGGTCGATCTGATCAAACGCGATGACGTCGGAGGGATCTCTCGGCTTGGATCGACATTCGCTCGTGACGCGAAAGCCGACAGCTACTGGCAGATGCTCATGCTCCAAGGCGCGCTGGGGCGTGACGGATGGAAGGGCGAGCTCCTCTCGTACGAGGCACCCACCTATTTCGGCATGCTCTGCGCCGCGTACACGCGCTGACGAGCGATCCGCTTCTCGGCGGTACGGGCTAGTGCACGCTCATCGAGGTCGTGGAGAAGCACGCCACAGGAGGACGCTGACGAGGGCGCCTGCGGCGAGCGTCCCGAGCGCGATCATCCGGACGGCGTCGAGCTGACCCTGGAACGCGAACCACGGCGGCGTGAGGATGAGAACGTGGGCGGCCCAGTACGACACCGCGACCGCATTCGCGATGATCCAGGCGCGCTGAGATCGGCGCCGAAGGTGCGGAGACAGGATTGCGACCCCCGCCGCGGCCTCGAGGAAATGGCCGATCCCCGAGGCGAACTGCGTCTCGGTCGCGTCGGGGATGGAGGCGTGAAAGCGCACGAGGATCTCCGTGGCGAGGACCATGCTCCCGAAGCCGAAATAGGCGAGGACCATCGCGAGCGTTGGCGCGACACGGCGCAGCGCGGGGGCGCCACGCGGCACGAACGACACCGCGACGGCGCCCAACACCAACGCCGTCGTCATCACGGTGCTCGAGCTGATGAAGAGGAACGGGTTGCCGAAAACGTAGCCCAGAAGCCCCGCGAGATCAGTCGCGCTGGGGACGAGCGACGCGTGCATCTATCACTGTCAAACGCACCGGGACGCTCCGGGTCTCGCTCTAGCGCCGCTCCGGCGCATACAGATCGGTCTCATTCCGCGCCGTACCGCGGACCAGGTCAGCGACCAGATCTCCGGTGGCGGTCGCGAACGCCATCCCGTGCCCGGTGAACCCCGCGTTGACGAAGACCCCATTCGCCAGCCGGCCGGCGTAGGGGAGCGCGTCGTGAGAGAAGCCCATGATCCCGGCCCAGCGGTGGGTGACGGCGGCATCGGGGGCACGCTCGCGCAGGAAGATTTCGAGCTGGTCTTGCACGCGGGCCGTCGTGCGCTCTTCTTCACCTACCTCGTCGTCGACCGCGGTATCCCGCCATCCACCGATGAGCAACCTCCCGTCGGGACGCTGCCGCCAGTAGCGGTACCCGCGGTGCGCGTACGCGGGCCGGTCGAACACGCGGCGCGCCACTGGCGCCGTGGCGAGCATCTGTCCGCGCACCGGGCGGATTCGGAGCGGGACGAGATGCTGGGAGTAGGCGTTCACGCAGACCACGACAGCACCCGAGCGCACGCGCCCGCGGTCGGTGCGTAGTCCATCCGGCAACGCCGCGGTCACGCGCGTCCCGTGAAAGATGCGCGCGCCGGATCTCGCGGCGGCCCGCGCGAGCCCGCGCACGTACTTCACCGGGTGCAGCTCGCCATCCTCGTCATAGATCGCGGCGCGCTCCTCGGGTACGAGACGAACGCGGACACCCTCGCGCTCGAGTCGCTGCGCGCTCGCGCCGACCTCCGCCCACTCGGCGTCGTCCCCCGCCATCTGGGCAGATCCGTTCCAGGCAAGATCGCATTCGATCTGTTCTCGGGCGACGACCTCACGCACGAGCCGCTGGTTATGCCTGGTGAAGCGCCATACGCGCAGGGCGCGCTCTTCTCCGTAGCGCTTGGCGGCCGCGGCGAAGTTCTCGGCGACTCCGGCGAGGAGGAACCCCGCGTTTCGCCCGCTCGCCGCGTCGGCGATCGTGCGAGCCTCGACGACGATGGGCTTCGCCCCCGCGCGTGCGAGGTGGTACGCGGTTGCGATTCCGGCGATCCCCGCGCCGACGATCGCGACGTCCGCGGAGGCGTCGTGGTCGAGACTCGGGTAAGCGTCGGGAGCGATCTCATCGAGCCAGATGCTCGTCATTTCCGGTACTCTGCCTTAGGCACCGCCGCACGCGCGCAATGAGGGTGGGAATGCTCCGTCGCCGATCTCTGGCGTTCCTCGTGTTCTTCTCAATGGTCGCAACGGTCCTGCCGTTCGCGCGGCCGGCCGCGGCAGCATCGGCGGACATTGTTATTAGCCAGGTCTACGGCGGCGGCGGCAACGTCGGCGCGACATTGAAGAACGACTTCATTGAGCTCTTCAACCGCGGCGCTAGCGCAATGAACCTGAACGGCTGGTCGGTCCAGTACGCGGCCTCCACCGGAACTACGTGGCAAAAGACGACGCTCACGGACATCACGCTCCAGCCGGGGCAGTACTACCTCGTTCAGGAGGCACCGGGTGCCGGCGGGACGCAGAACCTTCCAGCGCCCGACGCGACAGGCGCCATCCCGATGTCCGCGACCGCCGCGAAGGTCGTTCTACTCAGCAACAACACGACGCTACCGACGGGCACATCCTGCCCGTCCGGGGCCGCCGTGGTCGACCTCGTCGGCTATGGGTCGGCGACGAACTGCTTCGAAGGCTCGGCGTCCGCTCCGGGGCTCACGAATACATCGGCGGCACTCCGAGCGGCCGGCGGCTGCGTCGACATCGACAACAACGCCGCCGATTTCACGGCGGGAGCGCCGACTCCGCGCAACTCAGCGTCGCCGCTCGGGAACTGCAACGACCAGCCGCCGGCCGTCAGCCTGACCACACCGTCCGCTGGAGCGAGTGGTGTGGCCGTCGGCGCAAACATCTCTGTGACGTTTAGCGAGCCAGTGATCGTCACCGGTACCTGGTTCACGATCTCCTGCTCAACGAGCGGCCCGCATCCAGCGGTCGCCACACCCGCGTCCACCACCTTCTCGCTCGACCCCGTTACCGACTTCGTCGGCAGCGAGACCTGCACCGTGACCGTCGTGGCGGCGCAGGTCACCGACCAGGACCTCATCGACCCGCCCGACACGATGGCCGCCAACTACGTCTTCAACTTCACGACGACCGCAGCGACTCGGCGCATTCACGAGATCCAGGGGGCGGCTCATCGCTCTCCTTTCGAAGGCCAGCCGGTCGGGAACGTCGCTGGGATCGTGACGTTCAGAATTTCGAACGGGTTCTTCATGCAGGACCCCGCGCCGGACGACGACCCGGATACGTCCGAGGGCATCTTCGTCTTCACCTCGTCACCGCCCTCGGTCAGTGTCGGCGACTCGGTCACGGTCAACGGGTCCGTCTCCGAGTTCCATCAGGGGTCCACCACGAATCTGACGATCACCGAGCTCGTTTCCCCTTCGATCGCGGTCCTTTCGTCGGGCAATCAGTTGCCGCGCCCGACGGTGTGGACGCCGCCCAGCGAGATCATCGAGGACGACGCGGCCGGTGACGTCGAGACGAGTGGCGTCTTCGATCCGGCAACCGACGGGATCGACTACGCCGAGAGCCTCGAAGACATGCTCGTCGAGATCGACGACGCGACCGCGACCGGCCCGAGCATCAGCTTCACGTCGAGCCAGACCACCGAGGTTTCGTTGGTCAATCCGGACGCAGGGATCCGCACGCCGCGCGGCGGTGTCGTCATCCGGGCAACGGGATTCAATACAACGGACTTCAATCCGGAGCGGCTGATCCTCCAGGCCGTTCTCGGAACGTTGCCGAACGTGAACGTGGGGGACCGGATCGCGGGCGCGACGGTCGGCGTTCTCGACTACAACTTTGGCAACTACAAGCTGCGGCCGACGCAGCCAGTCACATTCATCTCCGGCGGTCTGGCAAAGGAAACCACGGCCGCGGCGATCGGGGACCAGCTCGCGGTCGCCACCTTCAACGTTGAGAACCTGGATCCGAGCGATGGACCTGCGAAATTTGACGGGCTCGCCCACGTCCTGGTCGACAATCTGCGCTCGCCCGACGTCGTCGCGCTCGAGGAGGTCCAGGACAACACCGGACCGGTGGATGACGGCACGGTGGACTCCGACACGACGCTGAACATGCTCGTCGCTGCGATCCACGGCGCCGGTGGGCCGAACTACCAGTACCGCTACATCAGTCCGGTGTACAACCAGGACGGTGGCGAGCCTTTCGGCAACATCCGCGTTGCGTTCCTCTTCCGCACCGATCGCGGCCTGGCCTTCATCGACCGGACCGGCGCGGGGCCCTTGACCGCGAACGTCGTGGTCGGCACCGGCGCGGCAACGCAGCTTCAGTACAGCCCTGGCCGGATCGCTCCGACGAACACCGCCTGGACCAGCAGCCGGAAACCGCTGGCGGCCGAGTTCACGTTCCAGGGGCATCGCCTGTTCGTCATCGGGAATCACTTCAACTCCAAGGGCGGTGACCAGCCCCTGTACGGTCACTTCCAGCCTCCGGGCCGGTCCTCGGAGATTCAGCGGCACCAGCAGGCGCGGCTGGTGAACGACTTCGTTGGCCAGATCCTCAGCGCCGACCCATCCGCCGATGTGATCGTTCTGGGCGACCTGAACGACTTCCAGTTCTCGGACACGCTGGCGATCGTCGAGGCTGGCTTCCTGCACGCGCTCGTCAACACGCTTCCGATCGCCGAGCAATACACGTACGATTTCGACGGCAACTCGCAGGCGATCGACCACATCCTGTTCGATGCCAACTTGTTCGATCACGCGCTGTACGCGTACGACATCGTCCACGTGAACTCGGAGTTCGCTGTCAAGGTGTCCGATCACGAGCCGCAGGTGGTGCGTATCGGTCTTCCGCGACCGACGATCTCCGCCTCGCGCTCGCCCGCCGCGAACGCCGACGGTTGGAACAACGTGGATGTCACCGTGACCTTCACGTGCGTCGATCCGCTCGCTGCGCTCGTCGCGTGCCCAGCCCAGGTCATCGCCAGCGCGGAAGGTCGCGATCAGTCCGTGACAGGCAGCTCGGCCCTCAAGGGCGGCGGAACGGTCGCCGCGACGATCACCGGGATCTCGGTCGACAAGACCAAGCCGGTCGTCTCGTACACCGGGAACGCCGGCACCTACGCCGCGGATGCGACGGTGCATATCAGGTGCATCGCCGCGGATGCCCTCTCCGACGTGAAGTCGACGACGTGCGCCGACATCGACGGCCCCGCGTACACCTTCGGGCTCGGAGCGCACACGTTCTCGGCGAGCGCGACGGACTACGCCGGCAACGTTGGCGAGGGCTCGACGACCTTCACCGTCGTGGTGAGCGAGTCCAGCCTGTGCACGCTGGTCCGCCGCTTCGTCTCCAAGGACGGCGTCGCGACCTCGCTCTGCGTCAAGCTCGATAGTGCCGCCGCGGCCCGCGAGCGCGGGAACCTCACCGTTGAACGAAACATCCTCAATGCCTTCGCGAACGAGGTCAGCGCCCAGCGCGGGAAGGCGATCACGGCCGAGAACGCGAACGTCCTGATGGAGCTGGCGGCCAGGATCTAGCCGTGGCGCGGCGGCCCGAGCTGGCGTTGGACCGCGATGATGTCGAACCACGCCGTCTCGCGTGCGATGAGCCCGTCGCGGAATTCGAAGATGCGAAGGATCCGGAACCGGACGGGCCGGCTGTACCCCTCCATGTCGAACGGGCGGCCGTGCGCGTAGCCGTCGACGAGGGACTCATCCATCACGAAGTTCTCGCCATACAACCGACGGATCGGAAGGATCTTGGTGTTCTCGAGGTCCGGCAGCGACTCCCGGTAGAACGCGCCGACGGCCTTCTTGCCATGCAACGGGTTTGGCTCGCGCCCGACGGCGTCATGTTCGACGTCGTCCGTATATGTGGCGAGGACGCCCTCGACATCTCGCTTCTGCTGGGCCGCGAAGTGACGCTCGAGAAGACCATCCATCTCGTCCTTCATCATGCGGCGAGATGCTACAAACTCGTCCAGGCCTCACGGTCAAGCGTCGGTCACATCGATCGCGAACACCAAGACGTCGACACTCGCCGGCTCTGGGGCCGCGTCTATCAACCGCCGGGGATGGCTGGTACTTCAAACGCGCCCGTCGCGGTTCCGCCTGGGCCCACCACCCGCACGCTGTACTGACCCGGCGGCGCGGTCTGCCCAAAGGCCGCCGAATACATCCCGTACCTGTCGGTCACGCCCGCATAGGTCACCTCGTAATCGGTTCCCGTGATCGTTATCTCGATCGAGCTCCGACCCTTGAAGCCGGCCACCGTCCAACGCACGCCGTCGCTCGCCTGCTCGTGCGAGACTTTCGGGCTCGCGTTCTCCGCCGCCAGCCGTGCCGGAAAGGCGCGCTCGAAATCCGCGAGCGACTCACCCGCCACCTGCGCGTAGGCCTCCGCGAATGTCGTGCCGCGCCCGGCCTCCTCAAATACTTGGCTGAGGCCGTCGCGGGAGATGCGCTCGCGAAGGAGTCGCGCGGCTTCGGCGGCGACGGTGTACGCCTCACCGCCCAACGCGGCGTTCTCCTGCGCCCACTGCGTGCCCGACCCCAGACGGTCGAGCGAGATCTTGCCTTCGACGAGCATCGTCATCGTGACCGCGGCGCCGCGTGTCGAGATCTCGGCGCCGTCACCGCGCTCCTCCAGCGTCGCGAGGCCCTCGTCGAGCCAGGCCGGGACGCTGGCGTCGGCGCCGACGATCTGATGGATGAGCGCATGCGTCAGCTCGTGCCGCACGATCGCGAGATCGCCTTCGCTCCTTACGTTCTGAAGGTTGATGATGATCGCGCCCTGTCGGGGAAGCGTGACTCCGCCATTCGCGGCCGCAAGGAGGCCGGCGTCCGTGGTACGGACCCCGAACAGCTGCTGTAGGCCGAGCGCGAAGCTCGAGCGCGTCGCGAAAACATAGATGGCCGGTCGCTGGTCGAACTCGCGACCGTAGTCCAGCTCGACTTGCCCGAGGTCGCGGTCCACGGCGTTCGCCAGCCGTGCCTGCATCTCTGGATTGATGCTCGCCTCGATATAGATGTCTGCGCCCGCGGCGCTCTCTGCGACGAAGAGGTGTCCGGTACGTTCGCGCAGGAAGTCCAACAGGGAGGTCGACGTCGCCCGCTGCGTCGTTGGCAGCTCCAGCGTGCAGCACGAGGGCAGGAAGCCACGGACTTCCAACGGCGCGCGGGTGAGGGCACTGCCACTGGAGGCTGCCGAAGCCTTGCTCCCGCCGACATACGCAGTGAGCGCGAGCGCTCCGCCGAAGGCGAGCCCGACCGCGGCGCGCTGCCACGGAGCCACACGATTGGGGGCGAGCGGCCGGCTGAGCCAGTGTCCCTGCGCGAGATCGCAGGACATCGTCACGAGCCGGTCGCGCGTCACCACATCTTCCACACCCACGGCCACGGTGATGAGCCGCAGATCGCGGGCGAGCTCGATGAGGGACCGCACATCGTGCGCCGCGGCGGGCTCCGCGGCGATCCGGCGCACGAGATCGCGCGAGATCTTCAGCTCGTCCAGATCGCGGGCGAGGAGTCGCCCGGGTACGTCCGCTGGAGTGACGGCGTCCAGCGAGACGCGAGCACCCGCCGCGACGAGACGGCGCAGCTCGTCGTGGATCGCCGTATCTCCCGAATGGAAGGCCCGCGGCGTGATCTCGAAGATGAATCCACGGGAATCGGCTCCGAACTGCCGCATGAGGCCGAGCGCGTAGTCGACAAGCGTCCCGTCAACGAGCTCCGGACCGGCCACGTTGACGGACACGCCGATCTCCAGACCGCGCTTGCGCCATTCGACGGATTGGCGCACGGCCTCGTGGACGACCCAGCGGCCCACGGCGCCGAGCTGCCCCGTGTCTTCCGCGATCCGGATCAGCTCGGTCGGATGGACCAGCCCCCGACGGCTGCGCCAACGGAGGAGCGCCTCGACACGCCGGCACTCGAAGCTCCGCAGGTCGACGATGGGCTGGTAATGAAGGACGAGCTCGTTCTGCTGGAGTGCCCGCTGGAGATCATTCGCGGCGAGAGCCTCTCTGGACTTTCGAAGATCCGCCCACCGCTGGGGGAGGTCCGCGCGGGCGAGCTTCTCGATGACGCGCGGTCGCGATGGCCGCTTCATGCTCGGGCGGGGAGCTGCCAGTCCATGACGCGGTCTTGCAATCCCTGGTCGAGAAGCGCCTTAAAGATCTCCACGAAGCCGGCGTCCCACTGCTTGCCGCTCCCCACGTCCAGGCGCCGGCGGGCCTCATCGCGGCCGAGCCCAGCGCGGTACGGACGGTCGCTGACCATCGCATCCCACGCGTCGGCGATCGCGACGACACGCGCGCCAAGCGGAATGGCCGTGCCGGCAAGACGGTCTGGATAGCCGGTGCCGTCGACGCGCTCGTGGTGGTGCCGGATGACCGGAAGGTAATCGGCGACGCTCCGCAGTGAGAGGCAGATCCGCTCGCCCTCGGCGGAGTGCTCACGCATCCGCGCGAACTCTTGATCGTTCAGCGGTCCGGGCTTCTGGAGAATCGCGTCGGGGATGGCGATCTTCCCGAGATCGTGGAGGACACCGGCTTCGTAGAGCAGATCGTTGTCCTCGGAATGGAGCCCGAAGGCCTCGCCTATCGACCGGGCGTAGCAACCGACGCGCTCCGCGTGATGAATGGTGTGACGATCGCGGGCCTCGACGGCGCGCGCGAGCGCGAACAAGACACCCTCGGTCGCGTCGAGCCGTCGGTTCAGCGCGCGCTGGTTGAGCAGGACCCTGGTGCGAATGAGGAGCTCTTTCGCGTCGAACGGCTTGCTCAGGTAGTCATCGGCGCCGGCGGCGATCCCACGTAGCCGGGTCTCGCGGTCGCTCGACGCGGTGAGAATGACGATCGGGATGAGCCGGCGCACCGGATGCGCCTTGAGTCGCTCACACACGGCGATCCCATCGAGCCTCGGCATGTCGATGTCGAGCAGCACCAGGTCAGGCTCCTCGGCGGCCACCGCGTCAAGAGCCTCATATCCATCCCGCGCCTGCCGCACGTCGTAGCCGAGCTCGGTCAGGTGCCCTTCGAGCAGCTCTCGGTTCGCCTTGACGTCGTCGACGACCAGCACGATCGACGCGCGCGGCGGGATGAGCCTCGGGACGCTCATCCGGTCACCGCGCCACCGGCTGGGTCCCGCCGGTGGCGCGGCGCGGATTGGGGGGAGGATAAGCAACTGACTTGACGGCCGCCCGCAGATCTGCGGGCGCGATCGGCTTTGGCCAGAAGAGCGCGAAGCCCGCCTCCTTGGTGCGTGCGATTTCATCCGGGAGCACGGAGGCGCTCACGGCGACGATCGGGATCTCAAGCCCGCGCGCGCGCAGGTTCCGGCAGACGTCGGTGCCGCTGCGCTTGGGTAGCTGAACGTCAAGCAGGATGAGATCGAACCGCCCTGCCAGGGCCCGCGCTTCTCCCGCGAGGCCGTCGCGCTCCACGACCACGTCGTGCTCACCCTCAAGCGCGGCCACAAACAGCTCGACATTCATCGGGTCGTCTTCAACGAGGAGAATGCGCAAGCTCTCTCCTCGTCTTTCGCGCGGGCTGGCGGACGGCCGCGGATTTCATTCGTTTAAGCCACGTCTCGAGTCGCAGCCGGTCGATCGGCTTGGTGAGGTAATCGTCGGCCCCGAGCGCGAGGGTCGCCGTCGGTTCGGCTTCCACGCTTACGACGATCACCGGGACGCCGCCGCGTGGATCGCCCTGCTTGATGTACGCGAGGAGTTCCTCGCCGCGGCCGTCCGCGAGTCGCATGTCGAGTACGACGCCGATCGGAGGATCGCGCCGGACCGCCTCCTTCGCCTCCGCGACGCCGCGGACCACCTCCGCGCGCAAATCGCACGAAGCGGCCACGGCGACGATCAGGTCGGCATCGTGGCGCTCGTCCTCGACGACCAGGATCCGCTCGCCGGAGACGGCCTCCGTGTGGACGTCGGGGAGAACCACCCGGAAGATCGTGCCGTGACTATCTTCGCTCTCGAAGGAGATCCTGCCGTGCATCTCCTCGACGAGCCGCTTGGTCAACGCGAGACCAAGCCCGGTCCCGGCGGCGTCTACGCGGCCTTCGTGAAGGCGCTCGAAGACCCCGAACACGCGGTCGCGAGACTCGGGGGGGATGCCCACACCGGAGTCGGCGACAGCGATATCGAGGTCGGTGCCGCTCGTGCGCGCCGACAGCATGACCGTCCCACCGCTCGGAGTGAACTTCACGGCATTCGAGAGCAGGTTGAAGAGGATCTGACGGACCCGGGTCTGATCGACAAAGACGCTCTCGCCATGCGGGGCCTCGACCTCGAACTTGACGCCTTTGGCCTGCGCGTCGCCGCGGGTCGCCGCGCAGACGGGCTCCAAAAGGACGTCAAGCATCACTACTTCCGGCCGCAGATCGAGCTTGCCAGCCTCGACCTTCGAGAGATCGAGCACGTCGTTGATCAGCTCGAGGAGGTGCTGGCCGGCTTCGCCAATGTTGTTCAGGAAACGCTGCTGCTTGACGCTGATCGTCGGGGCGATCTGCTCGGCGAGCAACCCCGAGAAACCAAGGATCGCATTGAGCGGCGTGCGGAGCTCGTGGCTCATGTTCGCGAGGAACTCGGATTTCACCCGGGTCGCCTCGCTCAGCTCGCTATTCACGGTCGCAAGGTCCGCGTAAAGCCGGGCGCCATCGAGGACGATCGCCGCCTGATCGGCGAGCAGCTGCACCATGTCCAGATCGTCTGAGGCGAAGAGGGGCGCCTTCCGTCCGACCACGATCAGCACGCCCATGTGGCGGCCGCGCCCGACGATCGGAGCAGCCAGCGCCGCCTGCCCCTGCACGATCATGAGCTGGCGACGGCCGCTCGTCCGAACGCGACGAGCCAGATCGGCGAACGGTTCGTCAGCCGCGTCTTCGCGCGGAGGCGAACCTGCCTCGCTCGGCGTCAGCGTGAGATGCACGGACGGTGCCCCGGTCGCTCGCGCGATCGCCGTCTCGAGCTCGCGCACGATGCTCGCGTGCTCTTGAAGCGGAGAGATCGCGGCTGCGTTCTCGAGGAATGTCCGAAGCGACGGTTCGCGCCACGCGCTGCGGAGGAACGCCGGAGGAGCGAAGGCCACGAAGTAGCCGGTGGCCGAGATCAGGCTGAGGCTCATGGTGATCACGGCGGCGATCGGTCCAAGGAGCTGGGCCATCGCGGCGGAAAGCAGAGTGACGCTGAGCGCGAGCGAGCCGATCGCGGCGGCGGTCATGCGCTTGCGTGCGACGCCACGGCTGCGACGCGCCTCGCGGATGAACGCGAACGCGGCGTATGCGCCGAATCCGAAGAAGTACAGGACCGCAGCGGCGATCACGACCGGCGCGATCGCGGTGAACTGCACAAGCCCAAAGACCGCGAGGGGAACCAGAACGACTGCCGCCGCAAGACCGGCGAGGCAGGCGCGCATCACCGGAGGCCGCACCCCCGCGAAGTCGTCGACGAGCCGGAGCTGAAGATACGGGAACGCCATGAGGATCAGCGCGGCGAGCGCCCCGAGCGCGGGAGGCAATTGCGTTCCGAGGAGGGAAGCGATCTGACTCTGCGCGATCACGAGCGCGATCGCGCCGAACAAGAGGGCCGTGTTCAAACTGGTTCGCGTCCGTTCGGCGAGTGCCGTGCGCAGCACACCCGCGAACACGAGCAAGAAGAGAACGTTCGTGAGCAGACGAACGAGTTCGGCCGCGCTCATCTCACCCTCCGCCCGAATCGCTTCGAAGAACATACGGAACAGCAGGGCTGATTAGCGCGTGCCCCTGTGGCGTCCGCGTATCAGTTAACGGAGGCTGATGTCGTCACGACGGTGGTTGTACGGTTACGCACCTTTTACGGGCGCAGTCAGAACAGTCCAATCAGAGTACTTCTACGAACGTAGGGGGACCCGTTTACCGGCCGTTATCCGTCATGGGAATCGACCCAGGTCGAGTCAGGCCCTCGGCGCGGCGGGGGTCGCGGGGGCGCGGTCCTCGGGCGGCGCGAAGACGTATCGGTAGGAGAGACCCGCGAGCGCCGCCCCGATGAGCGGGCCGATGATGTAGACGTACCAGCTCGTGAAGAAACCTGCCGCGATCGCTGGACCGAGCCAGCGCGCTGGGTTCATCGCGGCGCCGGTGATCGGACCTCCCGCGAGGATGTCCGCGGCGACCATTAGCCCGATGCCGAATCCCGCGATCCGCGGCGCGAGGGGCGAGACCGCGGTCCCGAACACCGCCCAGAGCAGGAAGACCGTCAGGATCGCCTCGACGATGATCCCTGCAAGATCGGTCACTCCTCCGCCGAGCGCAGGGGTACCGATGTGCGTGCGACTCAGCCCGGTCGGATCGAATTCGAAGACGTAGCGGAGCGCGAAACCCGCCGCGAGCGCGCCCACGACCTGTGCGGTCCAGTACGTCAGCACACGAGACCGAGGATGCCTTCCAGCGATCGCGAGGCCGAAGGTCACCGCGGGGTTGAAGTGACCGCCGGACAACGCACCGAACGCCGACACCGCGACGGCGAGCGCAAGCCCGTGCGCGAGCGCGACGGCGACCAGGTCGCCGCCCGCGACGATCGCGCCCGCGCCGATGAAAAAGAACATGAAGGTGCCCGCAGCTTCCGCGAAGAGCGCGCGCGCGTGCCCGGTCATGCGGCGGCTATTCTGCACACGTGGCTGATTTTCGGCCGGTGGAGGCGAACAAGGCGCACATCCTCATGATTCGTCCGGCTCTGGCGAGCACCCCGGTCGAAGACGCGAACGCGGAGTGGGTCGAGGTGATCGCCGATCTGTCGAGCGACCTGGCGAACTGGCGCCTCCAACACCTGCGGGGACTCTGGCGACCGGATGTCGCCAAGCCGATCGAGTGGGAATGGGTATACACGTGGGGCTCCCCCGCTTTCGTGCAGGCGGGTGAGATCTACCGCATCCATTCGGGATCGCGCGCCCGCGCGGCCTTGCATCCGCTGAGCGATGACCTCGCGCCCGGCCGTAAGCACGTGTACGCCGCAGGGCCCATCGGGGCCGCGAAGCTCATCTGGCGCCGCGCCGACTACGTGCGGCTCGTGGATGCGTTCGGCACGGTGATCGACGAAGTCGTGGTGTGGCCGCAAGAGCCCGTAGCCGAGCCGACGAAGGAAGAGCCGGCTAGACCCGCCCGGGCCTGAGCTCCCTCCGCTCGAGGGCGAGCTTGCGGATCACATCTTCGAGCACCGTCACGCCGATGCCCGGCTGCGTCGGAACGCGCATCGTGCCGTCCTTCTCCACCGTGAAGGGCTCACCGATGATCTCCGTCGCGAAGTAGCGCTCCGACGCCGAGACGTCGCCCGGCAGACGGAAGTTTGGGAGCGACGCGAGATGCACGTTGTGCGCCCGGCCGATCCCCATCTCGAGCATCCCTCCGCACCAGACCGGCACGTTGTGGGCGGCGCAGACATCGTGCACGCGCTTCGCCGAAGCCAGCCCGCCGACCCGGCCGGCTTTGATGTTCACGATGCGCGTCGCGCCGATCGCGATCGCCTTCCGCGCATCCTCGCCAGAGTGGATCGACTCGTCGAGACAGATCGGCGTCCTGATCTCGCGCTGGAGCGCGGCGTGGTCGACGAGGTCGTCGTGCGCAAGCGGCTGCTCGATCATCATCGGGCGCGTTGGATCGATGCGTTTGAAAAGCTCGACGTCGCTTAGGGTGTAGGCCGAGTTCGCGTCGAGCATGAAGGCCAGGTCGGGAAATGTCCTGCGAGTCGTCTCCGCGATCTCGACTTCGAGACCCGGCTTGATCTTGAGCTTCACGCGCTGGTACCCGCCCTCGAGCTCCCGGCGGATCGTATCCATGAGTGCCTCGATCGACGGCTGGATGCCGATCGCGACGCCACAAAGGATCCGGTCGCGCGCGCCGCCGAGGAGAGCGGACAGCGGCTTTCCGGCGCGCTTGGCGAAAAGGTCCCAGACGGCCATCTCGACGGTCGCCTTCGCCATGCGGTGTTCCCGGATCCAGTCGAGCTTCTCGTCGACGTCCGGCGCCGCCGAAAGATCCGCCTTGAACAGCTCCGGCAGGATGAATTCCTCGAGGGCGTAGAGGACGGTGCGCGCCGTCTCGCCTGAGTACCACGGGGTCTCGCCGGCGACGCTCTCGCCCCACCCGACCGCCCCCTCCGACTCCACCCGGCAAAGCACGCGCGTCATATGGGTCTCGCGGGCTCCGCTGGTCTCATACGCCCGCTTCAAGGGAAGCCGCAGCACGAAGAGCTCCGCGCGCTCGACCCTCATGGGGGCTGCGCCCCCATGAGATCCATACCCGTTCGTCGCAGGGGCTGTGCCCCCGCACCCCGCTCGCGTGGCTGCGGAACCAGAAGATAAGCACCCCTGCCATCCGCCGAACGGAGGAACTCGACGGCCGCGTAGCCCTCGCCGAACGCGCGCTCGAACGCATCGCGCACCGCGATCCGCCATGCGAGCGCGAGCTTCGGGTCGTGCGCCTTCAGATCCTGGAACGCGCGCGGGATCTCGACGAGCAGGTGGGACTCGCCGACCTGGCCCACCGCACCCGGACGATCACCCTCCGCTCGCAGTAGATAGCCGACGCCCTCGCTCTCGGCGTCCTCGAGCGCCGGCGCGGCGTTCTCTCCGCGGAGTCGCTTGTAGGTCCGGTCGTGGCCGATCGGCCACTCCACATATATGCGATCGGAGGGCAGCCCCTGGTTCAGCTTGTCGGGCATGGCGCCGTAGAAGTCGCGGTGGTACTCACGCGTGAACGCGCCCAGCTTGCCGAAGTTGAAGCTGGCGTTGCGCGCCTCGAGCGGATCCATCGTCCAAGCGACGACCTCGATGCCCTGATCGAGGCAGTGGTCGCGCTGCGCCTCCTTGAGCTGCTGGGCGAGTCCGCTCCCACGGTACGGCTCGCGCACCGCGAGCATGTGCGAGTGATGCCGGAAGTGGAAATCGTAGATACCCAGAAAGCCGAAGACGAACCCAGCGGGGTTCGGATCCTCCGGCGCGTATCCGAGCGCCACGAAGCCGCCGTTATGTAGGACCGCGAGCATGAGCTGGGGCGGCACCGTCACGTCGCCGCTCCAGGTCTCCTCCTGCAGCGGCACCGTGGCCGCGCACGCCGCGATGTCGCGCGCCACGTCGATGCGGAATTCCGGCATGAATAGTGAGTATCGGCTAGCATCGCGCCCGTGCCGACGACGAGCATCGATTTCCTGAAACGCGTCTCCATGTTCGAAGATCTCGACCAGAAGTCGCTCGAGGCGATCGCCAATGCGGCGGTCGAGCAACGCTACGAACCCGGGCAGGACATCGTGCGACAGGGCGACACCGGCGTTGGCGCGTTCATCATCCGTTCGGGCAAGGTCGACGTCCTTCAGGACCGTGGGGGCAAGGAGACCAAGATCGCGACGCTCGGGCCGGGGGATGTCTTCGGCGAAATGGCCCTCCTGGACGAGTTCCCGCGCTCCGCGACGGTTCGCGCCGCGGAGCCCACGACGGCGCTCGGCATCCAGCGCTGGCACTTCCGCGGCATCCTCGAGAGCCATCCGCAGATCGCGCTGGCGCTGCTGCCGATGCTGACGCGGCGGATCCGCAACGCCGAGCACCAGTTGCCGGAGGCCGCCCGGCATTAGATCGGCGGCCGCGCAATAAAGGGGAGGGAATCACATGGGCGAGGAGCAACGCAACAAAGAGGTCGTGCGCACCGTCGAACAGCTTTGGGTCGATGGGAAGCTCGACCAGCTGGATCAGTACTTCGCGACGGGCGACCAGTCTCACGACCGCCCACCATTCCTGCCGCAAGGTCTGGCCGGAGCGAAGATCGCGCACCAGGGCGCGATGAAGTCATTTCCCGACCGGAAGCTCGAGATCAAGGACATCTTCGCCGCTGACGACAAGGTGTTCGTACGCAGCACGTTCACCGGTACGTACATGGGCGGCGTACCGGGGATTCCCGCGCCCGCGGGCGGCGTGCCGATCAAGGACATCGAGTCGTGGTCGGTCTATCGCCTTCGAAATGGAAAGATCGTCGAGCACTGGGGCCTCAACGATGGCTTCATGATCGCGATGCAGGCCGGTGCGCTGAAAATGCCGGAGATGGCGGGAGCGCCGACAGGCCGGGGCTAGTCGCTAGCGCGTCGTGACGACGATCGAATAGGTGCCTGTGGCATCGGTGCGGCCGGCGCCGATACGCACGTAGTACGCGCCCGCGTCCTTCGCGGTGTAGCTGGCGGGGCAGTTTGTGCTACGATGTGCTACATGGCTGGGCGAAGGCAGGTGGCGGTGCGCGAACTCCGGCAGAACCTGAGCGTTCACCTTCGCCGCGTCAAGAAGGGCGAGGTCCTGGAAGTTACCGAGCGCGGGCAGCCAGTCGCCGTCCTTGCGCCTCTTCCCGAGATGCTCACGCCGATGGGCAGGCTTCTCCTCAGCGGCCGAGTCATGCGGCCCGCGACTCGTAGCCTCGGGGACCTACCACCACCGTTGCGCTTGGATTTGAAACCGACGCTGAGCGAGATCCTTCAAGAGCAGCGAGCGGATCCTCGTCTCCTCTGATCCGCGTGCTCTATCTGGATTCATCGGCCATCGTGAAGCTTGTGCTCGAGGAAGCGGAGTCGGCTGCGCTGCGCGCGTGGCTCGGCGAGCGACCGTTCGGTGTGACCAGCGGGCTTGGGCCGGTGGAGGTACGTCGCACGGTGCGTCTCTTCGTCGAGAGGGCGCTGAGCCGAACCGTGAGTCAAGGATCTACCGCCAACGAGCTAGGCACGCGAACCGAGGCGGTCTTGTCAGGGCTCGTTGTCCTGGAGATCGATGAGACGATCCTCTCCCGGGCAGCTCGGGTCGACCCATCGACCCTACGCGCGCTCGACGCGATCCATCTGGCGAGCGCCCTGTCACTCGAAGGGCTCGAGGCGTTCGTGGCCTACGATCGCGAACTCCGAGAAGCCGCTCAGGCCGCAGGCCTCAATGTGGCCGCTCCAGGGGCCTGAGTCGTGCCGCGTCTCGTCGAGTGTGTCCCGAACGTCAGCGAGGGCCGCCGCGGGGACGTCATCGATCGCATGGCCGACACGATCCGTGCGGTCGACGGGGTGCGCCTCCTCGACCGCACCAGCGATGTCGATCACAACCGTTCCGTTTTCACGTACGCCGGCGAGCCCGAGCCGGTCGTCCGCGCGACGCACGCGCTCATCGATCTGGCGTACCGCGAGATCGACCTGAAGACCCATAAAGGCGAGCATCCGCGACTCGGCGCGGTCGATGTCGTGCCATTCGTGCCTCTCGCCGGCGTGACGATGGAGGAGTGCGTGGAGCTCGCGCACCGCTTCGGTCGCGAGGTCGCCGATCGGCATCAGGTCCCGGTGTTCTTCTACGCGAAGGCCGCCAGGTTCCCGGAGCGCGTGCGCCTCCCCGACATCCGGAAGCCGGAGTTCGAAGGCTTGGGGGCGCTGCTCGACACAACGCACGTCCCCGATGCCGGCCCGCGCCGGATGCACGCGACGGCCGGGGCGATCGTCGTCGGCGCACGGCCGTTCCTCATCGCGTTCAACATCGAGCTCGACTCCACGGACCTCAAGGTGGCGCAACGCATCGCGAAGGAGATCCGCGAGTCGTCGGGCGGGCTGCCCGCGGTGCAGGCCAGAGGCTTCATGCTCACCGATCCGCCACGCGCCCAGGTCTCGATGAACCTCCTCGACCACACGACGACCTCCCTCGCGACGGTGTGGCGCGAGGTCGAGATACGTGCGCAGGCGGCCGGCGTGCGCGTGCTTCGGGGCGAGCTCATCGGCCTCCTCCCGCTTGACGCGGCGCTGCAGGTGACGGCGGACGCGCTCAAGCTCGAGGGCTTCACGAGAGATCGCGTGATCGAGAGCCATTTCCTCGAATGATCGAGGCGGACCTGATCCTGCGCGGCGCGCGTTTGCTGACGCTCGAGCCGCTGAAGGATGAGCGTCCGCGGGTAGGGCCGTCGGCCGGAGACGTGGGTGCGGTCGCCGATGGATTCGTCGCCGCGCGCGACGGGATGATCGTCGCGACCGGGCGCGGACGTGCCCACGAGCGACTCACGCGTGTCGAAGGCGCGCTGGACAAGGATGTCGGGGGCCGCGTCGTGATGCCGGGATTCGTCGATCCGCACACGCACCTGTGCTACGCGGGCGAGCGCTGGGAGGAATTCGCGACGCGGCGCAGCGGCGCCGACTATCTCGCGGTGCTCGCGGCGGGTGGTGGCATCCACGCGACGGTCCGCGCGACGCGTGAGGCGAGCGACGATCAGCTACTCGGATTGCTGCGGCGCCGCATTGGCGATGCGGCGGAGCTCGGCACCACGACGATCGAGGTGAAGAGCGGTTACGGCCTCGAGCCGCAGGAGGAGCTGCGGCAGCTCCGTTTGCTTGCGCGCGCCAAAGCCGACGCCCCGATCGATGTCGTGGTGACCTACCTCGCCGCGCACGCGTTGCCGGCCCCGTTCACGGACGATCGCAAGCGGTTCGTGCGCGAGGCCACGAGCGCTCTCCAGACCGTGATCGACGAAAAGCTGGCCGAGGCGGTCGACGCGTTCGTGGAGAAGGGCGTCTTCGAGGTGGACGACGTCCGCCCGCTATTCACGGCGGCGAAGAAAGCCGGGCTCGCGGTGACGATGCATGCCGACCAGCTCAACGACGTGGGCGCGGCAGCGTTCGCCGCGCGGATCCACGCGCGTTCGGCGGACCACGTCGCGCACGCGTCCGCCGACGGGATTCGCGCGCTCGCGCGGGCGAACGTGCCGGCCGTGCTCCTTCCCGGCAGCGCGTTCTTCGTCGGTTACGCGCCGCCTGAGGCGCGGCGATTCATCGCGGCCCGTGTCCCGGTCGCATTGGCATCCGATCACAATCCCGGGACCTCGCCTCTTGAAGGGATGCCAACGGCGATCGCGCTCGGGGTCACCCTGTGCGGCCTCACACCGCATGAGGCGATCGTCGCCGCGACGATCAACGCGGCGCACGCGCTCGGTCGCGGCGGGCGCGTCGGAGCGCTTCTTCACGGCCGGCGTGCCGACATCGTCGTGCTCGACACCGACGACGAGCGGGAGCTGGCCTACCGGATGGGCGCACCGCTCGTCGCCGAGGTGTACGCGGCGGGGAGCCGAGTGGCTTGAAGGAGACGTCCTAGACTCCCGGCCGTGGGGGACCCTCGCGTCGAGCGGCTGCGCACCGTTCCGCTGTTCGCGAGCTGCACCGAAAAAGAGCTCCAGTTCATCTCGTCGCACGTCGATGAGGTCGACTTCGCTTCAGGCCGCACGCTCTGCAAGAAGGGCGAGACCGGCGGCGACTTCTTCGTCATCCTCGAAGGCTCCGCCAGAGTGGAGGCGTCCGAGGGGCAGCGGACACTCGGCCCCGGCGAGTTCTTCGGCGAGATCGCGCTCCTCGACAACGGACCGCGAACGGCGACGGTGGTCGCGGCGACGCCGATGCGCTGCCTCGTGCTCGGACACGAGCAGTTCCGTGACGTCTTGCACCAGAACGCGGACATCGCCATCAAGATGCTCCGCGTGGTGACCGTCCGCCTTCGCGCCGCAGCGCCTCTATCGACTGGCTAGGGGCTATGGGCAGAGGTGCTTGTTTCGATGGATACGAGTTCGGCTCAGGGACCAACTAACAGAGTGACGCGTTGCGTCCCGTGGCTGTGGTCGACCTGGAACGTATAGCACTCGGGCTTAGGGAAGTAGACATAGCCCGCCGGATAGGTTCCCGGTCCCGCAAGCTCGAGATCTGATCCGTTCATGAACGTCGCCCGACTTCCATCGGCGGCGACAACTCGAACGAGAATCGGCCCGACCGTGCCGGGGGCAACGATCCAGATGATTTTCTCGAGTGCCCGTCCATCCTGCTTCGCCATCTTCGTGAACGACAATGCCGCTGCTTCCGGGCTTGCCATGATCGCCGGTGCCACGGGACCGGGACCGTAGGCGACATAGCCGATGCCCGGCGCAAAGCCCTGCGAACCGGGGAACTCAGCCGCGTATATGCCGTGATCGACGGGGCACGCACCGCTGGAGGAGAGCTCGGTCGCCCGCAGTGGCCGTCGGAGATCCGCCAGACGATCCGGCGTTGACGACGGGCTCGCAGTCGTGCCAGTACATGCAGACAGGATCGAAGCGATTGCCAGGCCAACGAGAGCCGCGCGCTGCATTCCTTATCTATTACAAACAATCCACTCGGTGGTTCCAAATCGAGCCGAGCTTCAGTTGATTAGGTCAGTGGGACGCGATACCACAATGGCTAGCTGCGCCTCAGGCGATCGAGGCCGCTCGTACAGTACGGACCGGCCTGTACGATGCGCGTGCGGCGTGCACGCCAAGGAGGTATCGCGACCGCATGAGTGATCGCGTGGCAATCTACCCGGGCTCCTTCGATCCGCCGACCAACGGGCATCTCGACATCGTGGAGCGCTCGTCGCGCCTGTTCGATCGCGTGGTCGTCGGCGTTGGCCGAAACCTCGCGAAGAAGACGGTCTTTTCCGCGGAGGAGCGCATCCAGCTGATGCGCGAGGCCTGCGGAAAGCACAAGAACGTCGAGGTCACGAGCTTTGATGGACTCCAGGTCGATTTCGCCCGCGCGTCGGGAGCCAACTTCATCGTGCGCGGCATTCGCGCGCTCTCTGACTTCGAGTTCGAGTTCGAGATGGCGAACATGAACCGGAGCCTGGCTCCGGCGATCGAAATGGTGTACCTGATGACCGCGCCCGAGTATCTCTTCGTCTCCGCGTCGCGCGTGAAGGAGCTCGCGGCCTTCGGCGCCCCGATCGACAAGTACGTGCCGGCGAACGTCGCAAAGCGCCTGCGGGCCGAGATGGGGAAACGGGGCATGCGTACCGGCGCGACCGAGGCGAACGATTAGGTGCCGACGCTGCTCGCCGCGGACGTCGGCAACACCAATGTCGTCCTCGGTGCGTACGACGGCGCGAAACTGCTCGCGACCTGGCGCACGGCGACCCGGAGCGACCAGACCGAGGACGAGCTCGCCGTGATGGTGGACGCGCTGCTCGAACGGGAGGATCTCTCGCTCGATGACATCGACGCACTCGTGCTCGGGTCGGTCGTGCCACCGCTCACGTCATCGTTCACCCGGCTCGCGGAGCGGTACCTCGATCGACCGGCACTCGTGATCGGCCCCGGCATCAAGACGGGCGTCCGGTTGCGTGTCGATAACCCCTCGGAGGTCGGCGCGGATCGGATCGCGAACACCTTGGCCGCGCACCGACGGTACGGTGGTCCCGCGATCGTCGTCGACTTCGGGACGACCACAAACTTCGACGTCGTCAGCGCGGAGGGGGACTTCCTCGGTGGCGCGTTCGCGCCAGGGCTCGAGGTCTCGGCCGAGTCGCTGTTCAGCCGTGCGGCCCGCCTGTTCCGCGTCCCCTTCACGCCGCCGGCGAACGCGATCGGCAAGAACACCGCGGATTGCCTGCGGTCGGGGATCGTCTTCGGCTACGTCGGTCTCGTGGAGGGTCTGCTCGCGCGGCTAGAGGCCGAGCTCAAGCCAGGGTCGCCGCGCGTCGTCGCCACCGGCGGCCTGGCCTCGACGATCGCGCCACTGGCGAAAGGCATCGAGCGGGTCGACGAGGATCTGACGCTCGAGGGGCTACGTCTGCTGTGGGAGATCAACGCGTGATGGACCGTGTTCGCGGACGGTTCGTGGTGCTCGCCGTCACCGGATCCATCGCGGTGTACAAGACGATCGACCTCGCGCGCCGCCTGACGCAGGCCGGCGCGACCGTCCAGGTGGTGATGACCAGAGGCGCGGCGGAGTTCGTGACGCCGCTCACCTTCCAGGCGCTCACGTACCGTCCGGTCGAGGTCGAGATGTTCGCCATGCAGGACGAACGCGCCGCCGGGCACGTCGCCATGGGACGGCAGGCCGATGTCGTCGTCGTGGCGCCCGCGACGGCGCACGTCATCGCGCGCCTCGCGCACGGTTTTTCGGACGACCTGGTGGCGACGACAGTCCTGGCGACGGACGCGCCGGTGGTCGTCGTGCCGGCGATGGAGACGCACATGTGGCGCAACGCCGCGACGCAGGCGAACGTCGCTCTCCTTCGCGCACGCGGGGTGCGGATCGTCGAGCCGGAGACGGGCGCGCTCGCCTCCGGGGAGATCGGGCCGGGACGCCTCGCCTCGGTCGAGCGCATCGCCGCCGCGATCGATGAAGCGCTCGGCGCTACGCAGGCCCTTGCGGGCCGTTCGATCGTCGTCACCGCGGGGCCGACTCTCGAGGCGATCGATCCGGTGCGGTTCGTATCGAACCGTTCGAGCGGCAAGATGGGCTACGCGATCGCCGCCGCCGCGCGCGATGCCGGCGCGGACGTCACGCTCGTCAGCGGTCCCACCGCGCTCACCCCGCCGGCCGGCGTGCGCACCTTCCAGGTCGAGAGCGCGGACGACATGAAGGACGCGATCCTCGCGCATCTTGCGCGCGCGGATGCCGTGATCATGGCGGCGGCGGTCGCCGACTACCGGCCGATCGAACGGGCCATGAAGAAGATGAAGAAGAAGGATCTCGGCAGCGAGATGGAGCTCCGGTTGATCGAGAACCCTGACCTGCTCAGCGCCATAGTCGCGGCCCGAAAGCCCGGGACGGTGGTCGTGGGCTTCAAGGCCGAGACCGGCGACGCGACGGCGGAGGCCAGCCGGATGCTGCGCGAGAAGAAGCTCGACCTGGTGGTCGCGAACGATGTCGCCGATCCACAATCGGGATTCGGTTCGGATGAGGACCGCGTCGCGTTCGTCAGCGCCGATGGCGTCGAGCAGCTCCCGCTCCTCGCGAAGACGGAAGTGGCGCGCCGTCTCGTGGACAAGCTCGCGGCACGCCTCGCGCGATGAGCCGGGAGGAGCTCGGTCCGTTGGCCGAACGGCTCGCTTCGCTGGACGCACCGATCCGCAACTGGCAGGCCGCGCGCCAGCGCGCCTTTGACGCGAAGTTCACCCCGAAGGAGGGGCGGCTTTCGGCAATCATGGGCCGACTCCCGACCGCCGCTGCGGCGACCGTCGGCGTGGGGCCGGGCCCGCGCGAGCAAGTCTTCGCGCTGCTCGACGAGATCTGCGATCTCTATGTGCGCTCCGACGCATCCCGCTGCGCCGTCATTCGTGGCGCCGTGCACCAGCACGAAGCGCACGGCCTGCTCGATGACTACATGGCCCACGCCGCGCAGATGCTCGAGAGCGGCGGACGGCCCCAGTGGCTCGAGCGGGGGGTCGCCGCGGCGTCGATCGAAGACCAGCGTCACGATTACCGCGACTGGCTCATCGGTCTCGGGAACCTGTACGTAGCCGGAATCAAGGCAAAGCTCGACCCGACGCCGGTCTTCCGGCGGATCGCGGAGCGCTCGAATGCCGAGCCGCACCGGGCCGCGCCGACACCCACGCGCGATGTGCTCGAGGGTTTCGAGCAGAGCGCATATTTCGGCACCTCGATCCTCCCGCAGCTCCAGTAGCGATGCCGCGCGAGTCGATCGCCTTTGTCTTCGCCTACGGCCTTGCTCTCGGCATTCTCTGGGGCGCACTGTCGCTTTTCTTGTGGACGGTCGATGAGCGCGTGCCAGGCATCCTGATCGCTCCGCTCTGGCTCATTGCGGCCATCGGTTCGCACGTGAACGTCAACGTGTATCTGCTCGGCACCGCTGTCTGCACGGTGCTTGGCCTTGTTGCTGCGTCGGTCGTTCTCGTTATTGCGCACGCGCGCGGCGCCTAGCGCGGGTCTAGCGACCAGGCCACGAGGTCGAAGAGGCTCGGCTGTAGGCCGTAATAGCCGAAGGCAAGACCGCCAAGGCCGGTGATCAACGGCGCCTGTGTGGATGTCCCTGCGCTGGGCGCCTTCATGAGCCAGAGCTCGAGCGCACCGTACTCATCGCGCCCCGGAGGGCTCGGGCGGCGCACCAACACCAGCGTGAGTGCTGCATCGCCTGACGGTCGGAGGCCCTCGACGATCCCCGCGAATGGAAGCCGATGTCCGGGGCTCCGCAGATCGTCGGACACGACGCCGTAGCGCGCGCCGGCGCCCGTGCCGGCGACGTAAACGCCGCCGTTCCCGTCCCCGACGGGTGCCTCGACCCACGTGAGGCCGAGCGTTCCGCCCGCCCCCGGGACCCACGCTGGGGCAAGCCCGACGTGGTCGTCATCGGTGATGACGCGAACTGTCCCATTCGGTGAGCGGATCACGAGCTGCTTGCCGAGCCAGGTCTGGCGATCTCCCCCGCGCACGAACGCGAGCCTGCCGTCTGCCGACCACCGAAGCCAGCCGCGCGCCACAAGCGTCTTGCCGAGATCGATGACCGTGCCGTCCGTGGTGTCGACCAGGAGCAATCGGTCGCCGTCGGCCATCATGGAATTGCTGACGATCGGCTGCTCCCACACGGTGAGCCAACGTCCGTC
>WNGI01000150.1_pt1 | contig 45222 bp, 40 predicted proteins | sample 5400621 | NCBI WGS metagenome assembly WNGI01 (sample SAMN13153374, study PRJNA577476) | soil metagenome | isolation source: 20 cm soil or saprolite under Garry oak tree replicate 1 | place: USA:California | collected 2016-06-15
GGCATCTTGACCGCGATGTCGCGCGCGAGCTCGAAACCGCCGACGGCGTGGTTCTCCGGGAAGAACCAGCGGCTCCCGACGGCAGCCCGGTAGAGCCACTCGTCGGCGGCGTCCTCGAGCACGTAGCAGAGAAAGCGCTGGACGGGGTCTGCCGGCAGGACCGACGGCTCGGGAAACCGCAGCTCCAGGTGGTGGATCATCGACGTCGAATCCCACATGAATTCGCCCGCCGGCGTCTGCACCGCCGGAACGCCACCCGGAAAGCCCGCCGCCATGGACTCGGGGCTCACACCCGGAAAGCGGCGGAACACCCACGGGATGCCCTTGTAGTCGAGATATCCGGTCATCTTCCGGGTGAAGTACGACTGCATCATGCCGTGAACGCGATAGACGTTCGGTCGCATGGCGGGCTCCTTCAAGCGACGAAGAGCTGCTCGCAGCCGGTTCCCGCGAGGAGCGCGTCGACGATCCGCCGATCGTCCGGCGCGAGCGCAGCTCGCCCCTCGCGCAGCCACTGGACGCACTTGCGTTGATACGGGAACGGCCGCTGCACCCACGGACGTCCGTCGATGGTGCACTCGACACGCTCCGCGCCCCGTTCGAGTGCCGCGGCGTTGGCGAGGAGGAACGGCACGTACACGCGCCCGACCTCCGCCAGCAGCGCGCGGACTGTGTCCGGGACGGCCTCGCGGGAGAGCCAGTCCGCCTCGGACGGCTCGACGCCGGAGAGGTCCTCGACCACGTCCACCCACGCAACGACTCGCGGCGCCGTCCGGAGTGCGATCGCCGCCGGCGTCGGGTCGAAGAGCGTGAGCTGGGTCAGCTGCCCGAAGAGCCCGAAATCCGACGCGCCCGGCCGGCTTCCCATCACGAACCGTGAGCCCGTCAGGTGGGCGTCGAGCAGGGCGAGGAGCCGCCGGTAGCTATCCTCGATGACCGGGGCGGTAGTCTCGTTCGAGCCGACGACGGCGAGGCGCGCGATCTGTCGCTCGGCGAACTCGGTTCCGAGCGCGATGGCCTGAGCCTCGGGCATGCCCGGGCGCAACCAGCGCGGAAGGATCGCGGCCGCGCGCGCGACGTCCGCCGCAAAGGCCCAGCGGTAGTGAAACATGGGCTTCGTCAGCCACTCGTCGGCGTAGTCCTCGAGGAGGGCATCGAGGAACGCCATTGCCGGATCGGGCGGGATGACGGAGCGGTCGCGGTAGCGCGTCTCGAGCTCGCGGATCAACGGCGTCGAGTCGAGCCGGGCCTCGAGGGTGCCGTCGTCGCTCGGCACGATGAGCCGCGGCAGGAGGGCCACGCGGGGCTCCGGAAGCCCGCGGCTCTCCGGCGAGCCCGGCAGCACCCACGCGTGGGGAATGCGCCGGTAGCGCAGCACGGCCCGAAGCTTCCGACTGTACGGAGAGCCGGGCACCCCGACGATGGTCAGTTGGGTCATCCGCTCGACGGGCGCAGTTGCGCACGCTGCGGTCGATCCGGTCAAGCCGGCGGCGACCTCGGTTCGCGCTGCGGACCATTCGGGACTCTCCCACTTGACGAGTGGAGAGGCTTCACCAACAACGCCCAAGTGATAAGCCAGGGTCACATGCTCGGCTTCGAGGCGATACGGACTACGCGGCGGCGACTTCGTGCTGCGTTCCTCGTCGGCATGGCGGCCGTGTTCCCGCCCGCGCTGGCGCACGGGCACTTCATCCTGGTCGCGCCGGACTCGTGGATGTCGCAGGACAGCGTCGGCCTTCCCGAGAAGCTCGGACCGTGCGGCAACGAAGGCGGTGGGACGCCGACGGGCAAGGTCACGGCGTTTCACCCGGGTCAGACGATCGCGGTGACGATCGGCGAAGTCATCACCCATCCGGGGCACTACCGGGTCGCGCTGTCAGTCAGCGACCGTCGCGAGCTTCCGGCGGAACCGACGGTGACCCCGGACACCGGCGACCCCTGTGGCAGGGCGGCGATCGAGGATCCTCCCACGTTCCCGATTCTCGCCGACAACGTCCTGCCGCATACGGACCCGTTCGCGGGGCCACAGACCTTCACGGTCACGCTTCCCGCCGACGTCACCTGCCGGAAGTGCACGCTGCAGGTCCTGGAGTTCATGTCGAACCACCCCGCGCCGTGCTTCTACCATCACTGTGCGGACATCTCGATTCAGGGAACGCCGGTCGCCACGACGTCCACGACGTCGCCCATCCTGCCGCCGGGTGGCACCACGACGACGACCGTTCCGTGTCCGACGCCGCGCTGCTCGCTGGAAGCGGCGGTTCAGGGAGCCGCCTGCGGGCCCGATACCATTCCCGCGGCGATCAAGCAGAAGCTAGCTCGCGCGCCGGAGCTGCTGGACGAGTCGCTGACCAGTCCTCCCGCCAAGGCGAGGTCGCTCCGAAAGAAGGCCAAGCATCTCCTCACGCGCGCCGGCGCGGCCGCGCTGCGGGCGAGCCGCGGGAGGAAGCCGAAGCTGTCAGCCGGCTGCGTCGCCTCGATCAAGCAGACGACGGACCGACTGGCGGGCAAGCTCTAGCACCTCCCCGGAAGAACCAATCGAGTGCCGCCCCCTGGAACGCGCGCGACGGCCAGTGGATTCCGCCCTCGTCGACACGCAGCTCGACGTCGTAGCCGAGCCGGCGGAGGATCGTACAGTTGCGGAGCGCGATGTCCTCGAACGGGAAGACGGTGTCGTGGGTGCCGTGCTCGAGGAGGATGGGTGGCCGGGGGTCGCCAGGCGCAATGGCGTCCCTGTCGAAAACCACGAAGCCCGCCGCCCAGCCCATCACCGCCGAGAACAGGCGCGGATTCGACAGACCGACGGCCAAGGCGTAGCTCGCACCGTCCGAGTAACCGATGAGCGCCTGCCGCGCGTGGTCCACCCGCACCCGCCGGTAGATCTCGCCGTATGCCTGCTCGAGAAAATCGAGATCGGCTCTGTCCTGCCCGACGAGCAGGTCCCACGTCGGGTAGGTGGAACGCGGTATGAAGAAGAGTGCATCACGGCGCGTCGGCTCATCGCGATAGGCGCGGACGAGCAGCTCGTCCTGGCGCCCCGCACCGTGGAACACGGTCACGAGCGGATACGCCCGTGCGCGGTCTACCGAATCGGGGAGGAGCAGATAGCCGAGCGTTCTCTCGTTCGAGATCGTGATGAGCGGGCCGGGAGCGGACACGACGTCGTCGCCGGGATGGGTCGGCTCGACGTGAAGCGCGAGAGTGGGCACATGTCCTCCCGCGTCGACGAACTACCGCGCGCCGCGAGCTGTCGCCACTCGTGCGCATGCGGCGCACACGCTCGATTGGATTGCCGGGGGCGGAACAAAATGTACCGGCTCTGGAATCGGCGGCCTGCTCGCGATGCAGCACTGATTGCGTCCCGCATGTTCCGCCATTAGGGATGGCGCCATGATGATCCCCGTGGGATGGCGACGCCTCAAGAAGCGCTCACCCATGGGAGCCACCGAACTGATGGTCGACGTGTCCAACCCGCGCGACCCGAGCCGTTCCGACGCCGTCAAGATGCTCGTCGACTCGGGCGCTTCCTGGTCGGTCGTGCCGGCGACCACGCTGCGACGACTCGGAATCCGCCCCGCTCGTGTCGAGACATTCGACCTCGCCGACGGGACGGAGGTCGAGCGCGCCGTCGGCAGCGCCGAGTTCGAGGTTGCAGGGCGCCGAGGCGCCTCCACGGTCATCTTCGGCAAGCGCGGCGACGCCTGCCTGCTCGGCGTGGTGACACTCGAGGAACTCGGAATGGTTCTCGACCCGCTGCGCCGCCGGCTCCGTCCGATGCGCCTGCGGCTCGGCTGACGCCGCCTCACGCCGCCGACCGTTCGTAATCGTCCGCTTGCTGGGTTAGCCGGAGCGCTTCAGCCCTCCCAGCCGTACACGCACTTCAGCTCGAGGAACTCCTCGAACCCGACCTTCCCCCATTCCCGCCCGTTCCCCGACTGCTTGTAGCCGCCGAACGCCGCGTTGAAGTCCGGGTGCGCACCGTTCAAATGCACGTTCCCCGACCGGATGCGTCGCGCGACCGCGCGCGCGTGCTCGATGTCGCTCGACGACACGTACCCCGAGAGCCCGTAGAGCGTGTCGTTGGCGATCTGCACGGCTTGCTGCTCGTTCTCGTACGGCAGGATCGACAGCACGGGTCCGAAGATCTCCTCGCGCGCGATCGTCATGTCGTTTCGCACGTCACCGAAGATCGTCGGCTGCACGAAGTAGCCGCGCGCGAGTCCCTCGGGGCGGCCGGGACCGCCGGCCGCGAGCGTCGCGCCCTCCTCCATCCCCGTTCGGATCAGCCGATTCACCTTCTCGAACTGGGTCTTGTTGGCGAGCGGGCCCATCATCGTGCCGTCGGCCATGGCGTCGCCGACCTTCATCGCCTCGGCCATCGCCTTCGCGATCTGCAGCGCCGTGTCGTGCTTTCGGCGCGACACGAGCATGCGCGTCGGGGCGTTGCACGACTGGCCGCTGTTCATGAAGCAGTTCTGGACGCCGCCGCGCACCGCGGCCTCGACGTCGGCGTCGTCGAGGATGATGTTGGCCGACTTGCCGCCGAGCTCCTGCGTGACGCGCTTGACGGTCGGGGCGGCGTTGATCGCCACCTGGATGCCCGCACGCGTCGAGCCGGTGAACGACATCATGTCGACGTCGGGATGCGTCGCCATGGCGGTGCCGACGGTCGGGCCGTCGCCGTCGACCAGGTTGAAGACGCCGGCAGGTACCCCGGCCTCGTGCATGATCTGCGCCCAGAGGTGCGCGTTCAGCGGTGCCAGTTCCGTCGGCTTCAACACCATCGTGCAGCCCGCAGCGATGGCCGGCAGGACCTTGCAGGCGATCTGGTTCACCGGCCAGTTCCACGGCGTGATCAGGCCGCAGACGCCGAGCGGCTCCCGCCGGAACAGCGTCGAGCCCTCGAGGCTCTCGAACTCGTACGCGGACAGCACCTGGATCATCGTCCCGAGGTGCCCGAGCGGCGCCATCGCCTGCGCGGCCTTGGAGAGCCACAGTGGCGCGCCCATCTCGACCGAGATCGTCTCGGCCATCTCGTCGAGGTGCGCCTGGTAGGCCGTCATGATGGACTGGAGCAGCTCCAGCCGTTGCTCGCGTGTCGTCTGCGAGAAGGTCACGAATGCACGCCGCGCGGCCGCGACCGCGTCGTCGACGTCGGCCTTCGCGCCGAGCGAGATCGTCCCGCACGGCTCCTCGGTCGACGGGTTGATGACCTGATGGTCGCGCGCGGTCTTCGGAGCGACCCAGGATCCGTTGATGTAGAACTTCCGGCAGTCCTTCATGGGCGATCTCCTCGGGCTCATACATCGCCCGGACATCGACCCAGAGCAAGACCTCGACGGGTACGCGCCTCGCGACGCCTCGCTTCAACGCTCGATCGGGCTCGGGTACCCGTCAGCCTCGGCGAGTCCGCCCGAGAGCGCCGAGACTCGCGCGAGCTCGAGGGTGGTCCATTGCAGCTGCGGATGCCACGCGTAGTCAGCGCGCAACGGCGGGCTGGCCGAGCTGCTCGGCGGCGATCCGGCCCCCTTCGCTCGACGCGTCGAGATCGAGTGCGGTGTGCCACGCGGTCTCGGCGTCGGCGCGCCGGCCGAGGGCGGCATACGCGAGCCCCAGTACGGCGTTGGCGTATGCGGAACGCGGGTTCAGCGTGATCGCGCGGCGCCCCAGAGCGACGGCGCGGTCGAACTCCCCGAGCCGGACGTAGAGACGCGCGAGCCGCGGCAGCACGATGGGCGCGTACGCCGCGCCGAGGGCGAGCCCGCGCTCGTAGAGGGCGGCCGCTTTCGGATAATCGCCGAGGTGATCGTAGGATCGTGCCAGGTTGAGATGCGCTTCCGGCGACGTCGGATCGATGGCGACCGCGCGCTCCTCCGCGACGATCGCTTCGGCGTGTCGTCCCTGGTCTTCGTAGACGACGCCGAGCCCGATCTGCGCGAGGAAGCTCCCGGGGTTGTGCTCGACGGTGTGCGTCCAGAGAGTCTCGAGGCTCTGGTAGACGTGCGCCTGGCGCCAGCTGAGTACGCCGACCACCACGACGAGCGCGACCCCGAGTGCCGTCGCCGCGGGACGCGGCATCCGCCGCGTGCTGGACGCGAGCGCCGCGCAGACCGGGACGATCACGCCGAGGCTCGCCAGATACTGGAAGTGATCGGCCACGAAGGAGAAAATGAACGGATAGACGTTGACGAACCCCGAAGCGGGAAAGAGCGTCCCCGCGAAGAACAGCGCGGCCGCCAACGGGCCGCGCCCCAGTCGGCGGCGCAGCAACCCGAGCGCCACGAGCACGGCCAGCGCGGCCGCCGGGAATCCCCACTGCCAGAACGCGCTCGGGTCGATCCGCCAGCGCGGGTAGATGAAGACCAACCGTGCGGGCCAGAGGACCTTGCCGACGTAGAACCATAGGGCCCGTCCCGCGATGAGGCAACGCGCCGCGAAGCTCAGGTCGAACGCCGCCCCCTGCGCGCCGACGACCTTGGCCTCGTAGCGCGCCGTGAACCATCCGATGCCCGCAGCGGCAGCGAAGAACGGCAGCAGCGGCAGCACGTCGGCGCGCCACGACAGCCGGCCGCGCTTCCACCAGAAGAGGACGAGGATCGCCGCGGGCAGTGAGCCGGTGACGCTCTTGCTCAGCATCGCCGCCGCGAAGAGCGCGAACGACGCTGCCCACGCGCCAAGGCGCCGAGTGTCGTCGAAGACGAGGTAGACGAGAAGCGCCGCGAGGTAGAAGACGCCGGAGAGCGTGTTCTTGAGCTCGCAGATCCACGCCACCGATTCGACGTGCACCGGGTGCAGCGCGAACACCGCCGCCGCGAGCAGGGCGCCGGGGATCGCGAGCCGCCGCAGCACCGCCCACAGCAGCGTCGCGCCGAGGCCGTGCATCGCCACGTTGACGAGGTGGTAGCCGAGCGTCGTCTCGCCCCACAGGCGGTACTCGGCCCAGAACGTGCCGAAGAGTACCGGGTAGTACTGCTGGCTTGCGCCGGGCTCGAAGAGGATGCGCCGGAGGCCGCTCCAGGTGCGGAGCGGCGGCTCCGGTAGATGCGCCACGTCGTCCCAGAGGAAGTCGCCGTGCAGCGCAGGCCAGTACGTGACCACCAGCGCCCCGGCGAACGCTGCAAGGACGAACCACCCGCGTCGCGACCTCCGTGTGGCCATCACGCGCCGAAGTTCACCTTCCCTGCCCTATCAGACTCTAACCCGGCGACTCGTTGTGCATAGCTCCTATTTACAATTGGCGCCAAATCTCGCGATCAGATTCTGACTTCGAGAGCACGTGCTGCGATCGCTCCCCTGGCAGGACGCGACACGCGCGATTTCCGCGAGCCACATCTTCTGCGTGGACAACCGCGAATGCGGTCGTTAGCATGGCGCCGTGCGCTTGGCGGCGATCGACGTCGGGTCCAACTCGCTCCACATGGTGATCGCGGACGTCAGCGCAGACGGGCACATCGAGGTCGTCGACCGCGTGAAGGAGATGGTGCGTCTCGGACGAAGCGCGTTCACCACCGGCCATCTCACGCCCGAAGCCATGCATCTCGCCACCAGCACGCTCACCACCTTCGGCCGCCTGGCGCGCGCCCGCCACGTCGAACGCCTGCGGATCGTGGCCACGAGCGCCGTGCGCGAGGCGCGCAACGGCGCCGCATTCGTGCGGCGCCTGCGGCGCCAGACCGAGCTCCCTGTGCGCGTGATCTCGGGTGCCGAGGAAGCTCGCCTGATCTACCGCGCCGCACGCTACGCCCTCGGGCTGGATGGTGGACCGTACCTCCTGGTCGACGTCGGCGGCGGCAGCGTCGAGCTGGTCCTGGTGCAGGACGGCCGGGCGCTCTGGCTGCGCAGCCTGCCACTCGGGGCCGCGCGGCTCGGCGAGCAGTTCTTGCTTCACGACCCACCGCGGCCCGCCGAGGTGCGTCAGCTGGAGAAGCACCTGCGCCGGGAGATGGGCGACGTGCTCGCCGATGCGCGCCGCGCGGGCGTGGTACGAGCGATCGGCACTTCGGGGACAGTCACGACGTTGGTGGCGATGGCGCGCGCCGTACGAGGCGAGCCGATCGAGCGGTTGCACGGCGCTGTCGTGCAGGCAAGGGACGTCACCCGTGTGCGCCGGCGTGTGCTGGCGGTCGGAGCCGTGCGGCGCGCGGACCTTCCCGGCATAGACGCCAAGCGCGTCGATCTGATTCCGGCGGCCGCCATACTCCTGGACGTCATTCACCGGCGCACGGGGGCGCCGGAGCTCGCCGCCTGTACCTGGGCGCTGCGCGAGGGGCTCCTCCTCGACCTGGCACGGCCACACATCGAACCGGCGCGCAGCACGGCACGCGTCCGGCGTGGTTCGGTCGAAGCACTTGCGCAGCGCTTCGCCGGGCCGAACGCGCACGGTCGGCAGGTCGCGCGCCTCGCGCTCGCGCTCTTCGACGCGGCCGCGGTCGGGCTTGGTCTGCGGCCGTCCGCCGCCGAGTTGCTCGAATACGCGGCCCTCCTCCACGACGTCGGGCACGTCGTCGACCGCGGGCGCCACCACCGCCACTCCTGCTACGTGGTGCGGAACGCCGAGCTGCTCGGCTTCGACCCCGTCGAGGTCGAGATCATCGCGCAGACGGTTCGCGGCCACCGCAAGCAGGCGCCGCGGCCGACCGATCCAGAGCTCCGAGCGTTGCCCGCCGCGGCGCGCCGCAGCGTGCGCGGGCTCGCCGCCCTGCTGCGCGTCGCGGACGCCCTCGACCGGAGCCGCTTCGGCGTCGTCAAGAGGCTCGAAGCCGTCCTTCGCCCGGCTCGCCTCGTCGTCACGGTCGATCCGGGAGAGGAGAACGCCGACCTCGAGTTGTGGGCGGCGGAGCGGCGCGTCGACCTGCTGGCGCGCCTGCTCGACCGCCCGGTAGTATTCCGGGCCGGCTCGGTGCGTGCGACGCGGCGGGCGGCGCAGGCCTGATGCCGCGATGACTCGCCGCCGGCAACGTGTTCTCGTCGATCCGCACCCGTATCCGGGCCGGCTGATCGCCGTCGAAGGCATCGACGGCTCGGGCAAGTCGACCCAGCTCGTCCTGCTCGAGCGCTGGCTCACCGCGCGCGGTTACCGCGTGCATTTCACGGAATGGAACTCCTCTCCGCTCGTTCGCCGTTCGATGCGGCGTGGCAAGAAGAAGGACCTGCTCACGCCGACCACCTTCAGCCTCCTTCACGCCGTCGATTTCGCGGATCGGCTCACATACAAGATCATGCCGCCGCTGAAGGCAGGGATGATCGTGCTCGCCGACCGGTACGTGTTCACCGCGTTCGGCCGCGACGTCGCCCGCGGGGTTCATCCGGAATGGGTCCGCGGCCTTTACACCTTCGCCCCGCGCCCCGACTTGACGCTCTACTTCCGGGTGCCGATCGAGGTGTCGCTCGACCGGCTGCTCGGGGGTCGCGCCAAGCTCAAATACCACGAGGCGGGCATGGACCTCGGACTCGCTTCGAACCCGACCGACAGCTTCCGCCTCTTCCAGAGCCGCGTCCTGGCGATCTACGATGAGCTCACCGCGGAGTTCGGCCTGCAGGTGATCGACGCCACCGGCGACATCATGAGCCAGCAGAAGATCGTGCGTCGGATGGCGCGCACCATGCTCCGCGGCTACGACGGGCCACGCGAGCGTCGGAACGGCGATGGCGCGAGCTAAGCGAGCCGCACCACCGTCCACCGGGCGGGTCCCCGGGCACCCTCGGCACGGCAAGCGCTGGTACGGCCACGGGCTGCCCTACCTGAAGCTCGGGCCGCTGCCAGGTCACCTGATCGTCATCGAAGGCACGGACGGCGTCGGACGGTCCACCCAGATCGAGCTGCTCCGGTCCTGGCTCGAGGTCGAGGGCTACGCGGTCAGCAACACGGGTTGGGCACGCTCTCCGCTGCTGTCCGACACGATCAACGAGGCGATGGCGGGCCACGAGCTCAACGTCCTCACCTTCAGCCTGCTGTATGCCGCCGACTTCGCCGACCGTCTCGAGCACCAGATCATCCCCGCTCTCCGCGCCGGCTTCGTCGTGATCGCGGATCGTTACATGTACACCGTCTTCGCCCGGAACACGGTGATGGGCGCCGACCCCGCCTGGACGCGACAGGTGTTCGGTGTCGCGTTCGTACCGGACCTCGTGCTGTACCTCGACGTCGACGTCGAGCACCTCGTGCCTCGCGTCCTCGCCGGGAAAGGCATGGACTACTGGGAGTCCGGCATGCACCTGGCGCTCGGCAGCGACATCTTCGACTCCTTCGAGCGGTACCAGCGCCGCCTCCTCGACGAGTACGATCGGCTCGCGGACGAGTTCGGCTTCCTGCGCGTTGATGCGCGGCGGGGAATCGACGAAATCCAGGGCGACCTGCGGACGCACATCGCGGAGTACCTGGCGCGGGCGCGGTCGGCACCGCCAGCCGCGCAGGGGCCGGGCGTGCCAGGGCTGCCCGCGTCGGAGAGCGGGTGAGGCGTGGCCAGAGCCTGGCCCCGCAGCCCTCTCCTGGCACCGGACGACCCGATCGGCACCGCGGGGTGCGCCGTGCTGCGATTCCACGTCCGCGTCCTGGAGCGCGAGCGGGACGCTGCACGTGCCGGCGACGTCGCAGCCGTCCACGCGCTTCGCGTCGCCACCCGCCGGCTGCGCGCGACGCTGCGGCTCTTCGAGCCGGCGCTGCCTGCAGCGGCGCGCCAGCTCGGCGAGGAGCTCGCCTGGCTGGGTCGCAATATCGGAGCCGTCCGGGACCTCGACGTGCTCGAGGGAGCCATCTCCGCCGCCAGCGCCGACGTCGCCCGCGCGTTTCGTCCGGGACTCGGCGCGGTGCTGCAGGAGCTGCGTGCCCGCCGTCGTGCGGCGCATCGAGTACTCGTCGATGCGCTCGACGGACCGCGTCTGCGCGCGCTCGTCGCCCATGTGGGGACGGTCGCCGGCAGCCGTCGCGACCCGCTCGGTGCGGTCGTGGTCGAGCTGGTCCGGCCGCTGATGCGTTCGGTGAGACGCGCAGGACGTGACCTCGACCAGGACGCGACTCCGGAAGCGTTTCATCGCCTGCGCGTACGTGTGAAACGGCTCCGCTATGCGCTCGAGACGCTCGGCGGGCTCGGTGGCCGTCCGTTGCGGCGGATGGTCCGCCGGCTGGAAGCGCTCCAGGAGGTCCTCGGGGGGCAGCAGGACACCGTGACGCAGGCGGCATGGCTGCGCGAGCTCGCTCGGGATGCAGCCAGCGACGTGCCCACGGTCCTGGCGCTCGGCGCGCTGGTTCAGGTTCTCGAACAGCGAGCGCGGCGGATGCGTCGGCAGTTCCCTCGCGTCTGGGCGCGCTGGGACCGGCGGCGACTCCGTCGCGAGCTCGTGCGTGCGCTCGAACGTCGCGCTCGGCACCGCCGCCCGCGGGTGCGGTTGGTCGCGGCCGCCGGATGACTCTCTACGTGCTCCGCCACGGCATCGCGGAGACCATCGCTCCGGATGGGAACGATGCCGCACGCCACCTGACGCCACGCGGGCGCGCCAAGATGCGCGCCGCCGCGGCGGGGATCCGCGCTCTCGGCATACCGCTCGACGCGCTCCTCACCAGTCCGTTACCACGCGCCGCCGAGACCGCGCAGATCGTGGCCACCGTCGTTGGCAAGACGCCGCCGCCCCGCACGCTGCCCGCGCTCGCGCCGGGGGTCGCCCCGGCAGAGGTCGTGCGCGCGCTCAAGCCGTTTGCGCGCGACTCGCACGTCATGGTCGTCGGCCACGAGCCCGGGCTGTCCGAGCTGGCCTCCCTCATGCTGACCGGATCGACCGATGCACTCGCGCTCCGTCTCAAGAAGGGCGGTTGCCTGGCGATCGAGCTCACCTCCCTCGTGCCACCCGCCGGCGGAGTACTCCGCTGGCTCCTGACGCCACGCCAGCTCCGGCGCCTCAAGCGCTGATCGCCGGGCGCCGGCGACGTCATTACAAGAAGCGTCTTGCCGCGAGCACGCAGTCTGTAGTACCACCTCCGCCACTCCCAACAGAGCAGAGTCGCATCGACGCCGGGGACCAGGCGCTTGCGCACGTGCCAGGGGAGGGGAACGCGATGGGTCGGAGAAACGGCGTCACGAACGGGTCGCGCAGGATCGAACCCGATGACGGTACCGGCACGCTGGTGGAGCGGCGGCGCGGGAAGATTCAGGGCCGCATCGGCAAGCTCGAGCGTCAAGTACGGAAGCTCGAGGACTGCGTCGCCTCGCGGGGCACGCGGTTGTCGCCCGAGGAACGGACCCGGCTGAAGACCGAGATCGCGCGCCTGGCCGCGCGCTTGCACGAGGCGGCAGAACGCCGCCTCGACCGGATCGCCGAGAACCTCTAAGGTCGACGCGGCAGCTGCTCCGCGTTCTCCCGTTCGACGCTGAGCGATGGGCCGTTGCCTACGGGCCCGGCAGGTCTGGGCCGAGCCATTCGCTGTCGAGCGCGTGGCGCGCGCTCGTGGCGGTTGGCCGACCCACTGCAGCGTCGATGACCGCGTTTCCGGTCGCCGGCCTGCACACGCTGAGGGCGATCGCTGCACCAGACGCGAACTTCGGATAGGTCGGCTCAGGCCACGCCGGAAGCGGAATGACGGCCATCCCGGCGAGCCCGTCCACCGCGTCGCTGAGTCCGCATCCCATACTGCTTCCGGTCGTGAGGAGGACGTTGGTCGCGAGCAAGGTCGAAGAGCCTGCCGGTAGACACGAGTACGAGACCGGATACTCCTGGCCGGCGACGGTTACTACATCCGCGACGGCGCAAGGTTCGTTCGCGGTTGTCGCTCCTACAGGCTGATCCGCGGGCGAAGCGCCTTGTGCCTACAGAGCTTCTGCGCGCCTGGAGGTCCGCGGCCACGGCGCGGCGCAATCTCGGCGCGCGCCGCTAGTCGACCGTCGGGCGGGTGATGAAGTCTCCCACCGCCACGGGCGTGTGGCCGACCGAGATGACGCTCTTCATCCGGTTCGTCGCCAGGTCGATGGCCGTGACGGCGTCGGTGGCGGCGTTCGCGACGTAGAGAACGTTCTCGATCGAGTCGACGGCGACGCCGAAGGGATAGCCGCCAACCGACAGCTCTTCCGTCACCCGGTTGGTTGCAAGGTCGATGATCGAGACGCTCCGGCTGGCCGCATTTGCCACGTAGAGCCGCGACCCGGTCGAATCGATGGCGAGCCCCAACGGCTTCCGCCCGACTCGCACCAACCCGGTGACGGCGCGGCCGGCGGGATCCACCACGGCGACGCTGCGCTGCCGGTAGTTAGCGACGTAGATGCGTGTCCCGCCCCGGCCGACCGCGATGCCGAGCGGCGACCGCCCGACCGGCACGGTGGCCTCCACGGTGTTGGTCGCGGCGTCGATCAACGACACGGTGTTCTCGCGGTAGTTGGTCACGAACACGCGCGCCCCCGTCGGGTCGACGACCACGCCGGCCGGCCCCCGGCCCACCCGCACGCTCGCGGCCACCGTCCTGGTCGCCGTGTCGATCACCGAAAGGGTGTCGCTGCGGTAGTTCGCGACGTAGACGTGGCGCCCTCCGGGGTGTGCGGCCACCCCGAGGGGCCGTCTGCCCACGGGCACGGTCGCCGAGACTTCGGAGCTCCGGCCGATGTCGATCACCGACACGGTACCGTCCAGCCGGTTGGTCGTGTAGACCGTATTCCCCGACGGGTGTACTGCGACACCCCAGGGGCCGCGCCCGACGCGCATCACGGTCGTGACCACGTCCCGGTCCGTGTCGATCACCGACACGGTGCCGGCTCGAAAGTTGGTGATGAAGGCCGCCCGCAGCGCACTCCGAGCGGGGAGCACCTCGCCGGAGCACGTACCTGCGACACACGCGTCGCTGGTCGTATCCGGATTGCCGTCGTCACAGGCGGTGCCGTCCGGCTTCGGCGGGTTGGAGCAGCGTCCGGTGACGAGGTCGCACGTGCCAGCGTCGTGGCACTGGTCCTGGGGACTGCAGATCGCCTGATCGGTCCCGGTGCATGCGCCGGCGACGCAGGTGTCGGTCCGGGTGCAGGCGTTGCCGTCGTCACACTCGGTGCCGTCGGGCCTCGGCGGGTTCGAGCAGCGGCCGGTCTCGTGGTCGCAGACGCCGGCCTCGTGGCAATCGTCGGGGGCGGTGCAGACGACCGGATCGCCGACCGTACACGCACCGGCGGTGCAGCGGTCTGACCGGGTGCAAGCGTTCCCGTCGTCGCACGTGGCGCCGTCGGGCTTGAGCGGATTGGAGCACAGGCCGCTCTTGGGGTCACAGGCGCCGGCGTCGTGACACTGGTCTCCGGCCGTGCACACCAGGGGGTTGGCGCCGCTGCAGACGCCCTGGCTGCAGGTGTCGACGCGCGTGCAGGCGTTGGCGTCGTTGCAGGCGGTGCCGTCGGCCTTGGGCGGATTGGAGCAGTGGCCGGTGGCGGGATCGCAGACGCCAGCCTGGTGGCACTGATCCGGTGCCGGGCAGGCTATCGCATCGGTACCGGTGCAGGTGCCGGCAGTACAGGTGTCCGATCGCGTGCACGCATCGTGATCGTCGCACGACGTCCCGTTCGGCTTCGCCGGGTTGGAGCAGTGACCGGTTGCCGGGTCGCAGGCGCCGGCGTCATGGCACTGGTCGGGCGGGCGGCAGACGATCAGCCTGGTCCCCGTGCAGGTGCCGGCGATGCAGGTATCGGATTGGCTGCAGGCATTACCATCGTCGCACGGACTGCCGTCGGGCTTGGCGGGGTTGGAGCAAGCCCCGCTCGCTGTGTTGCAGACGCCGGCGTCCTGGCACTGATTCTGCGCTGAACAGACGACCGGCCTGCCGCCGGTGCACGCACCTGCGAGGCAGGCGTCGGTCTGCGTGCACGCATTGCCGTCGTCGCAGGGGGTGCCGTCGGCCTTGGGCGGATTGAAGCACCGGCCGTTCGTGGGATCGCAGACACCCGCCTCGTGGCACGGATCCGGTGCCGTGCACACTATCGCGTCGGTACCGGTGCAGGTGCCGGCGGTGCAGGTGTCCGACCGGGTGCAGGCGTTGCCGTCGTCACACGGGGTGCCGGTCGGCTTTGACGGGTTGGAGCAGAGACCGGTGACCGGGTCGCACCCGCCGGCGTCATGACACTGGTCCGCGGCGGTGCACGCCACGGGGTTGCTGCCGGTGCATGTCCCTTCTCTGCACGCGTCCGCGCGCGTGCAGGCGTTCCCGTCGTCGCAGGTTGCGCCGTCGGCCTTGAGTGGATTGGAGCAGAGACCGATCGCGGGATCGCAGACGCCGGCCTCGTGGCACTGGTCGCTCGGCGGGCACTCGACCGGATTGGTGCCAGTGCACACGCCCGCGAGGCAGGCGTCGGCCTCGGTGCAGGCGTTGCCGTCGTCGCACGCGGTGCCGTCGGGCTTCGCCGGCTTCGAGCGATTGGAGCAGAGACCCGTCTCGGGGTCGCACACGCCGGCTTCGTGACACTGGTCCTTGGCGCGGCAGAGGATCGGCTGGGAACCGGTGCACACGCCCGACGTGCAGGTGTCGGTTCGGGTGCAGGCGTTGCCGTCGTCGCACGGGGTGCCGTCGGGCCTGGGTGGGGTCGAGCACGCGCCCGTGGCGCCGTCGCAGACGGCGTCGTGACACGGATCCTGAGCGACGCACGCGATCCGCTCCGCGCCGACGCAGACGCCGAGCTTGCAGGAGTCGAACCGAGTGCAGGTGTCCCCGTCGTCGCAGGGAGCTCCGTCCTGCATCGGCTGCAGGCTGCATTTCTGCGTGGCCGGGTCGCACACCGGCTGGTGACACGTCAGCCGAAACACGGCCACCGCGTCGCCGACCTGGGAGCCGACGTAGACGCTGCTGCCGTCGGGGCTGACGGCGACCGGCTGCGGATTCTTCATCCCGAACGTCCCACCGACGCCGTCCCGATGGGCCTCGACGAAGGTGAGCTTGCCGGTGGTGCGATCGCGGTCGAAGACCGCGAGCGAGTGGTCGAGCTCGCCGGTGGCGTAGACGTGGGTGCCGTCCGGTGCGACCACCACCGCCTGAGCGCCGTCGAGGCCGTCGACGCCGCCTACGCCGTCCCGCTGCACCTCGACGAAGGTCAGGTCGCCGGTGGCCGGATCGCGGCGGAAGACCGCGAGCGCATCGGCCTCGCCGCTCACCACGTACACGTGTGCGCCGTCGGGGCTGACGGCCACGCCGCGCGCCTTGTCGAGGCCGTCGACGCCCCCGACGCCGTCACGGAGCGCGCGCAGGAACTGGAGCGCGCCGGTCTCGGGGTTGCGGCGGAAGACCACCACCGCGTCGCCGAGCGCGGCGGCCACGTAGACGTGGGCACCGTCGGGGCTGATCGCCACCGCGCGCGCCCTTTCGAGACCGTCGACGCCGCCGACGCCGTCGCGCTGCGCCTCGACGAACGTGACGGCTCCCGTCGTCGGGTCGCGACGGAAGACTGCCACGGCGTCGTCCTCGTCGCTGGCGACGTAGAGATGTGCGCCGTCGGGGCTCAAGACGACCTGCTCGGCACCACCCAGGCCGGCGACGCCGCCCACCCCATCGTGCTTCACTTCGACCAGTGCGAGCGCACCGCTCTTGGCGTCGCGCCGGAAGACGGCGAGCGTCCGGTCGACGCCTGTGACGACGTAGACGTGCGCGCCGTCGGGACTTATCGCCACCGACTGGGGACCGCGCAACCCGTCGATGCCGCCCGCTCCCGCGCGTTGCACCTCGACGAAGGCCAGGGCGCCGGTGAGGAGGTCGCGGCGGAAGACGGCGACGGCATCGTCATCGGCGCCGGCGACGTAGAGGGACGCGCCGTCGGGGCTGACCGCCAGACCCTCGGCGCCGTTGAGGCCGCCGATGCCGCCCTGCTGCGCGCCGGTGAAGGCGAGGACGCCCGCGCGCGCCGGCGCGGGTCGCGTGAGGAGCAGCCCCACGGCCAGGCAGAGTCCGACGGTCAGCCGAACCCGCGACACACGTCGGGCCTGAGATGATCTTCCTTGCTGCACGACCGAGCCTTCTTGGCCCCGCGGACGCCTCGGAAGCATGGCCAAGAGGCGGGGGCGGCGGCCGGTCCGCCAGATCAAGGCGCGTGCCACCGCGGATGGAGATCGCTGGCGGCGGGTCGTTGACGGCAGGGCAGGCTGATGTCGTCCGTAGGGCCGTGAGCCTACTGGACCGGTGCGACAGCTCGCATGGCGCGCTGGTCAGCGTCTGCTGCGCGCAATGCTGCCGGTGTACACCCGGGGCAACCCGCGCCGGAGCGCGGGCGCGACCTGCGCGCTTGCCCGATCTTGCAGGTCGCCCGTGCACGGCCGCGGACCGTTCCCGGCCGGCAATGCGGATCGTCATGGACCTGCGCGTGGCGGCTCAGCGCGGAAGGGAGGTGTTCGTATGGCCCGGCCGTCTGTTACTATAGGTGCGCGCGGCGGGGGGAGGATCGGCGGCAATGGTGGGGCGGTGCGGACGGGGCGTCCTTCTATGCGGAGCCGCCGTGCTTGGAGCGTCAGCGATCGCCGGGGCGTCGGAGCGGTCGCAGCTCCTGGTGGCGCGCGCGCAGTCGGCCTATCACGCCCGCGACTACGCGCGGGCGGAGGCCCTCTTCGCGGAGGCCGCGGCCGCCGACGGCGACGACGCGGGGGCGCTCTACGGCCTCGGCCTGGCACTCGGCAAGCTCGGGCACTGGGAGGAGGCGGAAGCAGCGTTCGCGAAGGCGCTCCGGGTGCGTCCGGACTTCGCGGAGGCCCGGGGCGCGCTCGACCTCGTGCGGCGGGGAAGAGCCAAGCGCGAGGACGCTGCGCCGGTTCCCGCCGAGCGCGAGGCGGCGTCCCCGGGGCGCTGGCAGCTGCGCGCCGCCACCGGCGTACAGTACGACAGCAACGTCCGGCTCGAGCCTCACACTGCCGGCGCCGGCGACCGCGACGATGCCGCGTTCCTCTTCGTCGCGGGCGGCCACTTCGATATCCTGCGGAGCGAGCGCCTGCTGCTCCGGCTCGACTACGACTTCTACCAGACCCTCCACCCCGACCTGGACGACTTCGACTTCCGCTCCCACCGCGTGGCGGGCCTGGCGAGCTGGGCCGTCCGCCGCTGGCTTCGCGCAAGCGTCCAGGGCGGCTACGACCACTACACCCTCGGCAGCCAAGCCTACCTGCAGGAGCCCTTCGTGCTGCCGTTTCTCTCGATCGCGGAAGGGAGCCGGGGTACGACGCAGCTCCTCTACCGCCACGGCGAGCAGGACTACCTCCACACGCCGTTCGACGGCCTCCTCGACCGCGATGGACCGAGCGACCGGGCGGGGTTCGACCAGCGGGTGTTCCTGGGCGGCCAAACCCGCTACGTGACGCTCGGCTACGAGTACGGGCGCGACCGCCCGCGCCGCGCCGCCGGCGCGGACTTCGACCGGGTCACGAACCAGGCGCACGTGGGGGTCGGCCTTCCCGTCGGCTGGGAGACGGCGGTCGAACTCCTCTACCTCTACCGGAACGACGACTACACCAAGCCGAACAGCCAGGCCGGCTTCCGCAAGACGCGCCAGGACGACGAGCATCACTTCTACGCCGGAGCAAAGCGCGACCTGACCAGGCACCTGAACGTGCAGCTCGCCTACTATGGCACGATCAACGCCTCGAACATCGGCGTCTTCGACTACCGGCGTAGTGTGGTCTCGCTGCTGCTCGAGGTGGTCTATTGATGGATGGGAAAGGGCTGTGACGAGACGAAGGGCGACGGTGGCGATGCTGGCGATACTCCTCCGGGGCGCTGCCGCGGGGGCGCAGGAGCAGGTCGGATCCGTGGCGGCGCTCGAGGGTCGGGCCGAGGCGCTCCACCCGGGCCAGGCCGCCTGGACGGCCGTCGCGGCTCACGATGCCGTCCTCCTCGGCGACCAGCTCCGCACGCTCGTCGACTCGAAGCTGAAGCTCGTGTTCCGCGATGACTCGGCCCTGACGCTGGCCGCGAGCTCGCAGCTCACCGTCGACGAGCAGGTGGTGGCGCCGGCGGCGTCGCGCTTCTCGCTCTCGGTCGGGATGCTGCGCGCGCTCGTGACCGACCGCTACAGCGCGCCCGGGACCCGCTTCGAGGTCGAAACGCCGACCGCGGTAGCGGGCGTGCGCGGCACGGGCTTCATCGTGACCTACGACGTGCGACGGGACGACACGCTGGTGGTGGGGCTCTTCGACACGACGCGGGTGCGCTCGCGCAGCGACCCAAAGGGGCGGGCCACCGTGCTGGTCGAGCGCCACTACTTCACCCGCGTCGCTCGCGGCAAGCTGCCGACCAGACCCGCGCCGCTCGAGCAGCGGCAGCTCCAGGCGCTGGTCGAGGCGACCGAGATCCTCGCCGGCGGCCTCCGCCCCGAGGACGAGCTCGCGCCCGAGCCTCGATCCGGGCCCGGTCCGGAGGCCGCCGGCGCCCCGCCGGCGGAGCCGCGCCGGCCGAGCGAGAAGGTGCTCACGCCGGAGGCCGAGATCGTAGACCAGCCGATCGACCGGCTGAAGGGGCAGCCGCGGACGCCACAGGAGCCGCCCCCACCGCCACCGCCGCCGCCGAGGCGTTGAGCCGGCGGGGGCTCAGAAGGTTCACCCGGCGCGATCTCCCGCGCCGTTGATACGGCGGACCTGACGAGATGACCCGAGCGTACGCGGTGGTCGTGCGGCGAGCCGAGCGAAACTACCCGGCCGACTGCGCCGACGTTCCCGGGTGCGTCGCGACGGGCCGCACCGTGGACGACACACTTCGCCGCATGCGGTCAGCACTGACCCTGCACATCCGCGGCCCACAGTCCGATCAGTACGTGCGACAGGGCGACGCCCACGAGCGTCCCGTGACGCTGATACAGCCATCCCCAGAGCAAGCCCGGCAGGAACGTGACGACCGCGAAGCCGAGCGAGAGGTAGAGGTGGACGGTGCTGCCGGCGCTTCGGGGACGCGTCCTCGCGCGCTGAGCGCCCCGGGCGCGGACCTCGACGTGGTGACAGAGCCGGGGCGGCCGGTGAAGGCCGCCCCGCTCAGACTTCGGTCAGAAGGCGGCGTCGTGTTCGAGGTGCACGGGCTCCATGATCAGGACCCGCTTCCCCACCGCGGCCTCGGCGGCCCCGCCGCCGGTCACGAGTACGTCGAGCTGCGCCTTCACCTCGAGGGTGTGAATCTGGTTCCCGACGTTGAGCGCGCCCCACTGGAAGGCGTGCGACTCACGTGTCCTCAGGAAGAGGTCGATCACGTCCGGGCTGGTGAGCTGGACTTCGCGATTGCAGAAGACCACTTTGCCGTCGTCGGGGCCGCCCTGGGCCGGGTCGGACGTCACCGGCACGGGCACTCCGTCGAGCTCGACCCACACCTTGACGTTGGCCTTGGAGTTGCCATCGGGCGACATCACATCGGTGAACAGCGCGCACTCCCCGGTGAACCGGATCAGGAGGTCCGCCGGGGTGGACGTTCGAAACGTCACACTCAGCAGGGTCACAGGTTGGGGTTGTGTGCTGTCCATGACCTCGATGGTCGAGGCCGAGACCTGGATCTTATCGGCCGGCGTCGGCGGCGGGTTCTGCGCCCACGCCGACGGCACAAGCCCCGCGAGCGGCAACAGCGCCAGCATCGCGGTCAACACTCCGACTCGGTGAACTCGTGTGCATCGCATGGCTGTGAATTCTCCTTTTTGTTGGGCCGGACCGCGGTCGAGTGCGGTCACCTCCGCCGCGGTCGCGGTCGCACCCTTCGTGTCGAATCGCAGCGCGTGCATCGCCGCGCTCTTCGGTGGGCCACGGCAATAGGACGAGCCGCCCATGTCCGATTTCTCCCTGGGCTAACCTCTGCCCGCATGGGCCGAAGTCATCGTCCACTCGGACGGCTGCGCGACGCTCGATGTCGGCCGCTCGCCGGCCGTTGTCAGGCGCTTCGAGCGTCGTTCGTCCCCTCGCATCCGGTGCTCACAGTTAGCCGCGGGGTTCAGTGCGAAAATCGGGAGAATTCCTGAGACAGCCGGGGAGAAATTCCCGGGCGCGGATCTTCGCGCCCGTGAGACGGGTCTCAGAGCACCGGGACGCCGCGTCCGGGCCTGCCGCGGGGGAACGCGCGGTCGAGGCGGGCCTCCTCCTCCGCCGACAGCGTGAGCTCGCCGGCGGCGGCGTTCTCGAGCGCGTGCTCGACGCGCGCGGCCTTCGGGATCGTGAACACGCCGGCGCGGCGGACGAGGAAGGCGAGCGCCACCTGGCGGGGAGTGGCGCCGTGCGCCCGCGCGATCTCTGCGAGCAGCCGCCCGCCCGGGCTCCGCGCGCCCGGGAAGCGGCCCGAGCCGAAGGGGCTATTATGACGCTCCGGAGAGAGAGACGCGGGGTCGGGAGGCAAGGCCGGGTCGGGCGGGGCCAGAGTCTGACAACGCAGGTTACGTTAACTTTCCCGGCTAATGAGGGCTATGCTCCTTCGCCACGCGTGACTTGATCGACGCGAAGGCGCTATTGGCGCAGCTGTCATGACCGCGACGGTACGCAGTCGCGGCTCTCAGATCCGCGGGCCGCAAGCCGGCCGGCGCCCGGCGCATGGCTGGCCAGCGGTTTCCCGCGCAAGCGTTCCTACGCGAGCTCGCCTGGATCGAGTAAGCGCCGACCATGCCGAACCGTGAGGATGAGAACGCGTGACCTCACCACCCTGTAGATGATGCGGTACTCGCCATGGAGGAGCTCTCGGTACGGCCCACTCGGGCTTTCGCGAAGGATCCGGCCGCTCTCAGGAAAGGAGCGCAAGCGGTTCACTCGTTCGAAGAGGCGGGCAGTCCACCTCTCCGCGCTCTGTGGATTCGCGGTGGCGATGTAGCGGATGACTGCGATCGTCCGGTCGATGGCAAGAGGCGACCAGGCGATCCTCACTTTCGCAGAGCTGCAAGGATGCGGGCCTTGGCCTTGGAATGGGAGACGCCCCGGCCACGTGAGAGCTGTTTCTCCGCAATCTGGATATCGCGGAGGGTCTCGACCTCGTCCAGAAGCTGCTCGTACTTGGAAACATCGAGAAGAACCGCGGCGCTATGGCCGCGCTGGGTCAGGACGACGGGGCGCTTGGTTCTTCGTACTCGCTCGACGAAGCTGGCCACGTTGGCGCGGAACTCCGAGAGGGGCTGGACATCTTCGTCAAGGCGGGTTCGCGACATCGGTACCTCCACCTGCGTACATCATAGCGTACCTCCGGATGTACAACCACCACCCGGCTTCCCAGCGTCCCGATCGGTCGCCTTCCTCGTTCCGACTCTCGACCGGGTCGTGCTAGTCAACCCACGCGAGACGATACGCGATGCGCTCGTATATGACGCCCCGGAGAGAGAGACGCGGGGTCGGGAGGCAAGGCCGGGTCGGGCGGGGCCGGAGTCTGAGAACGCAGGTTGACGTTAACTTTCGGGGCCTGCCTAGAAAATGCTTAGCTGAAGAGCACGAAATCGAACGAGCCGTCCTCGAACTCGGGCATCGACCGCGCGTCGCAGATCCGGAACCCGACGTGCCGCCAGGATCGACCGCTGAAGCGCGCCGGGCAGGCCTCGATCATCGCCGGCGACAGGTCGGCTCCGACGTACTCGCGCACGAGCGGCGCGAAGCCCCTGATTGGCCTCACCATGACCAGGAAGACCAGGGCCCTGTGGTGTCCGCTGGTCGCCGCCGTTCTCGGGGCGGTCGCGGCCGCGGAGGAAACGGGCGATGGCCAACCCGCGGTCGACAAGAGCACGTTCCATCTCTTCAACCCGACGCCGTCGGCATATCTCCGCGACCTGGACGTCGACGGGCCCGGCAACACCGCGAGCCCCCACACGGTGGATGCGGGACATTTTCAGGTCGAGATGGATCTAGTCAGCTACACCTCGGACAGGGAGTCGCGGCGCGGCGTGACGCGGCGGCTCGACGCCTGGACGATCGCCCCCGTCAACTTGAAGGTCGGAGTGCTCAATCAACTCGACGCGGAGCTCATACTGGAGACGTGGAACCTCGTTCATGAGCGCGCCGGCCGCAGCCGGGTCACGCGGCGGGGCTTCGGCGACATCACGGCGCGGCTCAAGTACAACTTCTGGGGCAACGACAGCGGGCGGACGGCCTTCGCAGCGATGCCCTACGTGAAATTTCCGACGAACGAGGAGCACATCGGCAACCACAGCGTCGAGGGCGGCCTCATCTTGCCGCTGGCGGTGACGGTGCCGTGGGACTTCGGCATCGGGCTGATGATGAAATTCGATGCCGTGCAGGACGACGACAACCGGGGCTACCACACGGAGTTCGTCAACAGCATGGACGTGGGCCACGACCTCTTCGGTAAGCTCTCCGGCTACGTGGAATTCTTGAGCGCCGCGAGCACGGAGCGCGGAGCGGGCTGGGTGGCCACGTTCGACCCCGGCCTAATCTACGTGCTCACGCAGAACATGCAACTCGACGCCGGCGTGAACATCTGGCTCACGCGCCCGGCGGACGACTGGAATGCGTTCGTCGGCGTGGCATGGCGCTCCGGGCCGTTACTTTGAAGAGCCGCGCCTCCATCGCCGAGTCATGGAGGACGTCGCGGGAAAGGTCGCATCTGCTACAGCAGATGCGACCTCCCGAACCTTGCCGACACGCGGTGCATGCGCGCGCTGTCGGGTCCGCACGTTCCTCAGGCGTTCTCGGGATAGTCGGTGTTCATGGCCGCCCGGATAACTCAATGCATGCTTTCCTCCCACGTGTACCGTCCTTTCGATCCGCGCGACGCCGAGGTTGCGTTGGCTGGCCCCGAGTCGGCCGGAACGACGCCGTTTTTTGGTCGCGAGCTGCTCGGCAGCTACGTCGCGATCGGCGTCACCTTGCTCGCGATCACCGAGTTCGTCTTCGAGGGTGGTGCGCGTTTGACCTCTCTCGCCGGCGCCGCCGATTGGGCGTCCGCGAGCGAGCTCGTCATCGGGAGGGGCCTGCTCGGCTTCTTCATATTCTCGGGGCTGGTGTACCAGCTCACGCGCCTGGGGTACTTGATCCGATTCTCGGCGCACCGCGCGGCGCCCGACTCCGAGTTGGAGCGGGTCTACCGGCGAACCCGTGCCCCGCGCGTGACGATCCTGGTGCCCTCGTACAAGGAGGAGCCGCGCGTAGTGCGCCAGACGCTGCTCGCGGCGGCGCTGCAACAATACCCGAGCCGCCGGATCGTCCTGCTCGTCGACGACCCGCCCGCGCCCGGCGACCGCGAGGACGCGGCCAGACTCGCGACGGTGCGCACCCTGCCGCGCGAGCTCGAGACCCTGTTCGCCGGGCCATGCCGCCGGTTCGAGCAGGCGCTGGCCGGATACATGGTGCGACGGGCCAACGGATCGGTCGGCCCGCGGCACGAGGTGGAACGGTTGGCGGCAGCGCTACGCGAGGCGGCGGACTGGCTGGACGGACTGGCGGACGCGACCGCCGTCCACGACCACACCGACGCGCTGTTCGTGGAGCGCATCCTGCGGGCGCCGGCACGAGCGCACCGGGCGCGCGCCAGCGCGCTGCAGAGCCGGCAGGATCCGGCGCGCGCGAATCTCCTGTTCGAGTACCGCCGGCTGGCGACGCTGTTCAAGGTCGAGATCACGAGCTTCGAGCGGAAGCTCTACGCGAACCTCTCCCACGAGCCCAACAAGGCGATGAACGTGAACGCCTACCTCGCGCTGATGGGGAAGGGCTTCCGGGAAGCCGCGTCGCGGGACGGGCGCGTGCTCGAAGGGACGGGCGACGCGCAGGCCACGCTGCGCGTGCCGGACGCCGAGTTCATCGTCGTGCTCGATGCGGACAGCCTGATCCTGGCGGAATACACGCTGCGTCTCGTCCACTTCGTGACGCGACCGGGAAACGAGCGCGTCGCCGTCGTCCAGACTCCCTACGCGTCCGTGCCCGGCGCCGCGAGCACCATCGAACGGATCGCGGGTGCGACGACCGACGTGCAGCTCATGACCCATCAGGGCGCCACGCTGTTCGGCGCCGGATCCTGGGTCGGCGCGAGCGCCCTCGTACGCCGCGCGGCGCTGGACGACATCGTCTTCACGACGGAGGAACGCGGCTACTCGATCCCGTGCTACGTCCGAGACCGCACGCTCAACGAGGACACGGACACGACGGTGGATCTGATCCGCAGGGGCTGGACCGTGCAAAACTATCCGGACCGGCTCGCCTACAGCGCGACGCCGCCCGACTTCGGCTCGCTGCTCATCCAGCGTCGGCGCTGGGCCACCGGCGGGTTGATCATCCTGCCCAACCTGGCCCGTTACGTCGTCGTCCGACCCTCCTTCCGCCGCATGTGGGAAGGGCTCATCCGCGCGCAGTACATCCTGAGCGCACCGCTCGGCAGCATCGGCGCGCTCGTGCTCGCGCTCTATCCGTTCATGCTCCACACAGCCTGGTCCGGCTGGGCCGCCCTCGCATTCCTTGCTTACCTCGTGGCGTACGCACGCGACCTCGTGCACAACGGCAACCGCGGCTCGGACCTGTTCCGCGCCATGTCGCTCAACGCGATGCTGCTCCCGGTCAACCTCGCGGGCGCCGTCAATTCGATCCGACAGCTCTGCACCGGCCGGAAGATTCCCTTCCAGCGGACCCCCAAGGTCGACGGACGAACGGCGGCGACGCCCTGGCACGTCGCGGGCCAGTGGGCGCTGTTCCTCCTCGCCTGCTCCGAGGCGCCGCTCCGCCTCGTCGCCGGGGAGTGGCTGGCAGGTCTGTTCTTCCTGACCTGGGCCGTGGCGCTCGGCTACGCCCTGCACGCCTTCATCGGCTGGCGCGCGGCCCTCGAAGACCTGTTCGCCGGCGTCGAACCGCGGCGGTTGCTACTGTCGAGAGCCATCCTCGACGGATCGTTCGCGCCACAATTGGAGGCCGATCCGTGAAGAGCGGTGACCGTACTCCCGCTCCCGTCGGTCGGTCCCGCGTCAAGGGCCTTCTCCCGCGGCGCACCGGTCTGCCGGCCCTGATCGTCTGCGTCGCGTCGCTCGCGCTGGGCCGGCCGGCTGGGGCGGGCGTCACGCCGCGGCAGGCTGCCGTCACCTTCGACGACCTGCCGGTGATCTCCGTGACGCCGCTCGACGCCGCCGGCCGCCGGAGGATCACGGTGAAATTGCTCGACGCGATCAGAGCGGACGGGGTGCCGGCGGTCGGCTTCGTGAACGAATACGGACTCTACGGGTTCCGACCGAGCAACGCTGGCGCACCCGACCCGGACGGGGTCGCACTGCTCAGGCTGTGGCTGGATGCAGGACTCGAGCTCGGGAACCACACCTTCGCCCACGTGGACCTACACAAGGCGAGGCTCGCGGCCTACCAGGACGACGTCGTGCGCGGCGAGGCCGTGACCGGCGGGCTCATGCAGGAACGGGGCCGGCGGCTGCGATACTTTCGCCATCCCTACCTGCATACCGGACGAGATCTCGACACCAAGCGGGCCGTCGAGCGGTTCCTCGCCGGCCGGGGATACCGCGTCGCTCCCGTCACGGTGGACAACGAGGACTACCTCTTTGCCGCCGCATACAGCAAGGCCGCGGCGCGCGGCGACGCGGACTTGGTGCGGCGCGTGGTCGCGGCGTACGTCGCGCATACCGAGCGCGTATTGGAGTACTCCGAACGCCTGTCAGTCGCCCTGTTCGGACGCGAGATCCGCCAGATCGTCCTGGTGCATGCCAATGCGCTGAACGCCGACCATTTCCACGGCCTTGCGCAGCTGATGAAGCGGCGCCGGTACTCGTTCGTCACGCTGGAGGACGCTCTCCGGGACGAAGCCTACGGCGCGGCCGACACCTACACGGGGGAGGAATCGATCGATTGGCTGGGCCGGTGGGCGATCACGAAAGGGCTCAAGACGCTGGGTGACGTGCTCGACGGCGTTCCGGACGTCCCGGGATTCGTGACGGAGGCTGCGGACGATCGAGCCGGTCCACCAGCGCGTCAGCGTCGCCGCTGATCGCGTTCAGGTCGGCCAGGTTGCGGTTCGAGGCGCGGAGCGCGATACCCGCGTCCCCGGGTCCGGGTCATCCAATGGACATGAGCTTCGAGTGGGATCCGCGGAAGGCTGCGGCCAACCGGAAGAAGCATGGCGTGTCGTCCGAGGAGGCTCTGACGGTCTTCGGCGACCGTCTTGCACGCATCTTCGACGACCCGGACCATCCCGGAACCGAGGCTCGAGAGATCATCGTGGGACATTCCGTGCGACAGCGGCTCCTCGTCGTCTGCTTCGTCGAGCGAGGCGAGAGAGTCCGGATCTTCAGCGCCCGGAAGGCAACACGGAAGGAGCGGAAGGATTATGAAAACCCGGAGAGCTCGTAGCCGGAGCGATGTTGGTCGGGACGAGATGCGACGCGAGTACCGATTCGACTACAAGAAGGCTCGACCGAATCGCTTCGCCGGACGTTTCCAGGCGGGCGCGGTCGCCGTCGTGCTCGACCCAGACGTCGCCTCGGTGTTTGGATCGTCTAACAGCGTGAACAGGCTCCTCCGTTCGGTCATCGCGGCGATGCCCGAGCGTGGTAGGAAACGAGCGAAGGCCGGCTAACATGGCGATGAAGCCGGCGCGCAGCGATACCCGATGTGTCTTGTGTCAGGGCCTCTACGCGCGCGGCTTATCGCCCCGTCGTTAGACAACGAGTAAGAATGGCCAGCTCACGGACACCGGAACGGTTCAGCGGGTACTGGCGCATCGTGGCTGGCTCGACTGTCGCTTTGGCGAGCGCGACGGTGTGCCCCTGCCAAATCCCCTCGCACCCTGGGAGTTGCGTGTCGGCGCCCTGCGGGTGTTCTATGAGGTTGTATCCGAGGATCCGGAAGTCGTGCGGGTGCTCGCGGTAGGCAAAAAGCAGCGCAACGTCCTGCGGATTGCAGGGCAGGAGATCAAGCTATGAAGAAGATGACCCTGGCGCAGGCGTCACGCCCCTTGGCGCAGTATGCCTCCGAGCTGAAGGACGAGATCGTGGTGGTGACCAAGGGGAGGCGGGCGGTAGCGGCCCTTGTGCCTCTCAAGAACGTTGACCGCGAGTCTCTCGCACTAAGCACCCACCCCGAGTTCATGAAGCTCGTCAAGAGCGCGCGTGCTGAGTTCAGAGCGGGCCGAACTGTATCGCTCGAAGAGATGCGAGCACGCCTCGGGCGGGGTCGTTCGCCTAACCGGCGGCTTCAGCCGTCCGCGCCGCGGCGGCGCGGCGGCTGAGCCGCTTCTCGTTAGACTGACGTATGAATCCCAGCCGCTTGAACGTTCCGACTATCGCAATCCTGCGGCCGGGTCCGTGCAGAAACCAGGCTTGCGGCGGACGGCATCTCGTTTCAGGATTCCCCGTCGTGGCTGAGGCTGAGTCCGAGACTGTCCTCGCGCTTGGGATCCATAACTGCTTGAACTTGAAGCTTGGCGGATAAGCGTTACGTGCCTTACAGCTTACAGAACCGACAAGGTTACGTACGGTTCGGTCAGGTCGCGTACCCGGCACCCCGTCCGACCATGTGCTCGCGCAGGTAGTCGATGCCTCCCGGTACGTCGCGGACGAGGCGCAGCAGGAGGTCCATCGCCGCCGTTTGCACGTTCCGTCCCGACTCCCAGCGCGACACCGTGTTGGCCCCGAGGTGCAGCAGACGTGCCAAGTCGGCCTGAGTGAGGCCGAAGCGCTCGCGGATGGCGCGGATCTCGTCCGCCGACAGCAGGCCGTGCTTCTTTCGGTAGAGCTCGATAGCGTCTTCGTGGAGCCGTTTGGCGTCCTGGAAGCGGAAGACGATCTCTCCGCACTTCTGGCACTTCAGATGCGACGCGGACGGCACGGCGATCTCCTCGCCGTTGACTCGCAGCTTCAACCGACCGCGCGCCGCTTTCATCATCGTGCCGCAAGAGGGGCACGCGTCGTTCGGCAGCACGCGCCCATGCACGGGCGCCCCGCCGTTCCTACGACTTATCTTCTTCATGGCCGGCACCTTCGTCCTCATGGAACGACACGGCCTTGTACGTCAGACGCACCGCGCCCGCGGCGGCGAACTGGCGAATCCGCCTCAGGGCCTTGGGCAGCCAGCGTGGCATCTCTGGGCGTCATTCACTCTTTGAGGGATTATGCATATGGTGACACACGCGTTCAAGAGCTCGAAGGTCGGTGCATCTCCTGTCGAGTCACAAGCCGGCCGAGTGGTCGTCAGGTCAGGCCGCGGCGCCGGGCGTTTGAAGTTACTACGCCCGCTCGCCCTGCGCGACGGCATCGGCGAGATGCTGGGCAGGGGTTTTCACGAGGTGAAGGTCTGGGAACGGGCCGACCGTCCGCTCGCAGATTACATCCGCGACGAGCACGTCGATGTGGTCATCACATTCGACCCGGGGCGCCAGAGCTTCGCCGTCGACGACCCGTACTGGGGCGTGATCGAGACCACGCCGGAGGCGGCCGGATTCCGGAGCGTGCCGGTACCGGACCACGACGATGTCCGCGTGTACGTGCGCCGGACGCCGAGCAGCCCGACGACGCTCCGATCGACCCACGATCCGCGCGACGGTCGACGGCGGCATCCGGGTGGTCGCTGACGTCGATTCATGCGGCGTGCGCTCGCTGGTGCCGTCTGTCTGACAGCCGCTTGCGCCCTCGTCCATCGCGGGACGCCGGCCGGCGACGCCCTCCGAGCGCGCCGCCTCATGGTGCCGGTCGCCGGTGTGTCGCCGGCCGACGTGCCGGATACGTTTCGCGCGAGGCACGGCTGGCGCGGCATTCACGGCGCCGTCGACATCGTTGCGCCTCGCGGCACCCCGGTGGTCTCGGCGGACGACGGCCGCGTGCTTCGGCTCCGTCGCAATCGCAAGGGCGGCATCACGCTGTACGCCACGGACCCCACCCAGCGCTTCATCTATTACTACGCACACCTCCAGGCGTACGGCCGGGGGATCACGCCCGGCTGCCGTCTCGTCCGCGGGCAGGTGATCGGTTTCGTCGGGACGACGGGAAATGCCGCTTGGCGCGAGCCGCACCTCCATTTCCAGGTGATGGTGCGCGGACGTGGACGGCGGCTCGGCGGTGAGCCCATCGACCCGCGGCCGTTCTTCGTCAGCGGCGGGCGCGCCCGATGAGCGCGCGGCCGGGAGCGCGTGACCGAGACCTTGCCCCTCGGCCGGTCTCCGAGGCATGTAGCGGCGCACGCCGCGCGGCTGCGCGGGCAAAGGAGGTCCGATGAGCCCGTCGATCCTCGCAGTGATCTGCTTCGCGACATGGACGATCCTGATGGCACTCGTGATGGTCAACCATCGCGTGTTTTACGTCCTCACCGGACGCCGTCGGATCAACACCTTCACCCCGGATGGCGTCGCCGTGTCGCCCTTCCAGGCACGGGCCTGTCGAGTCCACGCAAACTGCTACGAGAACCTCCCCGTGTTCGCCGCGCTCGTGCTCGGGGCCGTCGTTTCCGGCCGCAGCGCGGTTACCGACTCCCTGGCGATGGTCGCCGTCTACGCGCGCATCGTGCAGTCGACCGTGCACCTCGTTTCGACGAGCGAGATCGCGGTCTCGATTCGCGCGACGTTCTGGACGGTGCAGATCGTGATCATGATCTATTGGGCCGTCCGGCTCCTGCTCGGCTGAACCGCGTCGACGAGGCCGCCGACTCGGCGGCCTCTCCCCTCATCGCGGCGCCAGGCATCCTCACCTTTCCCGCGCTTGCTCCTCCATTGCCGTGAGCGCTTCCGCGCCCGGTCGATGATACGAAACGCGGCCCATGGACCGACGCACCACCTTCGGCCGCATCGCCATGCTCGCCTGCGCGATGCTCGGCGTTGTCCAACCGGCTGGCGCGCGAACGTCGACGCTGCTCGGAAGCGATCACGGCGGGCACTACTGGTTCGGGTACTGCCAGGACCAGCCCGACGACACACCGCTTCCGCCGGATCCCCGGTCGCTCGTGACGCCCACCTACGACAAGGCGGTCGCGTTCAACGTCGCCTGGCATGCGTGCCTGGCTCGGCAGCCGGCGACCTGCGGCGAGCTGCGTGCGTTGGCCGCTGCCGGCGGCCGGTTGCTCCGCGGCACCGGCGACGTCGCGGCGGGATGGCAGTTCAGCGGCGACCATCCGTCGAGCATGTTTGCGGTCCCCGCGGACCAATACAATGCGTTGTGGCTGCGCTGGGGGTTGCTCGGGCGCCCCGCGGATTTCGACCAGATCGTCACCGAGCGCTACGGCACGCCGCTCAGCGCCGAGCGCAATCCGTACCCGCTGCCCGGCGAAGATCCGAATCTCACGAACGGCGGCTCCGGTCAGCTGCCGATGGCGTTGACGCAGACCCACAACGCCGACGGCAGCTGGAGCGGCAACATCGGAGTCACGTGCGCGATCTGCCACGGCGGCCAGATCGGTACGGCCGCGGACGGACCCGGGCTCGGACCACTCTTCGGCAACAACGGGCTCGCCGACGTCAACCTGCTCCTCACCGAGCTCGGCAACGCGAACAACGGCTTCAACGTCATGAGCCTGAATCGCGTGCGGGGCAGTGGCAACATCACCAACTTCCAGCTCTTCGGTTTGCTCACGCTCTTCGATTTCCAGACCACCCTGCCGGCGATGGTGCTGAATCCGGGGCTCTGGACCTCGAGCAACACCGGCAGTGAAGATCCGCCGAACTGGTGGAATCTCGGCCACCGGCCGGCGAAGTTCTTCGATGCCGGCATGAGCACGGACTCCACGCGCATCGAGCTCTCCTGGTACATGCCGGGCGCCGCCACGCCGCAGTACCAGGAGGGGTACGACTGGGTCCTCGCTCACGAGTACGCGGGCAATACGTGGATGCTGAGCCTGCGATCGCCGGCCTACCCGCTGCCGATCGATACGAGGCTCGCGAAGAGGGGAGCGGCCCTGTTTCACAGGCTCGATCTGTGGGCGACCCGCCGCCACAATCCCGTGCCGCGGCCCGTAGGCGGCAACGGTTCGTGCGCGAGCTGTCACGGCGCGTACGCGCCGCGCTACGTGAACAATCCGCGCTTCCTCGCGACCCCGATGCTGGCCGGCATGGCCGGGAACGTCACCCCGATCGACATCATCAACACCGACCCCGCGCGCATGGAAGGGAACAGCGCGGCCGTCGAGAATGCGGCCAGGGCGAGCTTCTTTGCCTACTACGGCCAGGACGGGTGCGCGGAGAAATACAACCTCATCGGATATCTCGCGCAGCCGCTCTACGGCGTGTGGGCGTCGGCGCCGTATTTCCACAACGGCTCGGTGCCGACCGTGTGGGGCGTGCTCAAGTCCTCGAGTCGGCCGCTCTTCTGGCGCCGGATGTCCAGGCCCGCGCAACCAGGCGTCGTCATGGGGTACGAGACCGATCTCGCCCGCGCCTACGACCCCGTCACGCTCGGGTGGAGGTACGACGAGCTCCAATGCGGCTCGTCCGGGGTCACACCGTATCTGCAGTGCGACCCGAGCGATCCCTATGCGACGCCGCTGGTCGAGTCGTGGCTCGACATCATGTTCCAGAACGGGTCGCTGTCGTGGAACATGCTCGGCGGTCTGATGGCCCCCACACTCACCAACGCGCAGATCGAGGACCGGAAGATCTACAACACGCGCATGTACAGCCAGTCCAACACCGGCCACGAATTCACCGACGTGCTGACGGACCGCGAACGCACCGCGCTGATCGAGTATCTGAAGACGCTGTGACGACTGGGCATGGCGCCAATTAGGGGCCGCGACCCCCAAGCGCCGCACATCTTCCCCGAGTTGCACCTGTACCCAGCGGGTCCATCTACTAGCGTGGAGCGTCGACGCCGAGCTTCGCCGCGAGCGGTCGGTCGACGTACGGCGACGGGTCGCGATCGTGGCCGACGACGCGGCTGCGCGGCGACTGCAACTCGAATCGGCGTCGGCTTTCTGGTACAAGCACCGTCGTGGTGGCCGTCACGTGATCGCGGGCGCGCTCGCGACCCTCGGGGCTCTCGTCCTCCGCCTCGTGGGCTGGCGAGTCGAGGGTCGAGTACCCGAGGGGATGATGAAGGCGGTGGTGATCGCGGCCCCGCACACGTCGAACTGGGATCTGCCGCTCATGCTGGCGGTCGCCTGGGTGCTCGGCGTCCGGCCAGCCTGGCTCGGAAAGCGGGAGCTCTTCCAGGGTCCGCTCGGCTGGGTACTGCGAAGGCTCGGCGGCCTTCCCGTGGACCGCGCCGTGCGTGGCAACGTGGTGGAGCAGGCGATCGCACGTTTCGATTCGACCGAGCGACTCTTCCTCGTTGTTCCGCCGTCGGGAACGCGCGCGCGGGCGCGGTACTGGAAGTCGGGCTTCTATCACGTCGCCCGTGGCGCCCGGGTTCCGATCCTGTGCGCGTTCCTCGACTACCGCCGGCGAACCGGGGGCATCGGTCCGGCATTGTCGGCGACGGGCAACGTGCCGGCCGACATGGAGCGGCTGCGGGCGTTCTACGGCGGCGTGACGGGCAAGTACCCGGAGAACGCAACGCCGGTGCGGCTGGCGGAGGAAGAGGGAGCGGCCGCGTAGCTACGTCAGTCGTCCACCGCGGCCGTGATCGCGTTCTGGAATAGGTCGAAGTTCCAGAGGAACTCGAGGTTCGCTCGGGGCGTCACCGGCGCTTCGCGCGACGCCTCGGGTGGGGCCGCTCTTGGCGCGCATGAAACAGCCGCAGTAGCCACACGTCGTCGCCCGCAATCGCGTACCAAACGATGAAGGGCACCCCGCGGAGGATCAGCTTCCGCAGGGGCTCTGCCGCGGCGTCTCGCGGATCGCCGAGCGCCACCGGAGCGCCCATGGTCGGGAATCGCGCGAGCGCCCGCGTCGCTTCGTACACGGCCTCACGGAGGCGCAGGATCCAACGCGCGTCCCGATTCCTGTCGAGCCAGAGAACCTGCGCCTCCAGGTCGGCGAGGAAGTCGGGGTGCCGCCGGACCTGTGAGGGCACGGAGCGCCGCTACCGGCCGCGTCGACGGGAGCGCGTCAGGGCCCGATCGAACACCGCCTCGACCTGCGCCTCGGAGACCTCGCGGCGGTCGCCGGATTGAATCTTCTGCCACGTGGCCCACGCCTGGGCGCGCTGCCAGTGCTCGGCCTGCGTGAGCTCCTGCGCCTCCTCGATCTCCCGAACACGCTCGCTCACCAATACCCGGATGGCCGTCGACAGCTTCAGCCCCCGTCGCTTTGCCTCCCGAGCGACGGTCCGCCGGAGCGGGGATGGGAGCACGACGCTCACGGGACCTGCCGCCCCGGCCGGGCTGGACGTCACGGACTTCCTGCGCATGGGACGCGTCGTCGCCATAGTGAAATCTACTATCTCGTTCGGGGTCCGCGCAACCGCCTGCGGAACGACCAAGACCGAACTTGCCCGCGCCGAGGAAGTCGTCGGTCGCCGATGGGAACTGCAGGACGGGACCGGCGCCCCAGATGATCCCGCCACGGCCCGGGGCCTTCGGCGAGAAGAACAGGCTCTGCACGATGTCGCCGAGACCGTCCTGCGTCGTCGGGCCGATCGTGTCGGTCTGGTGGATGATCGGGACGGTCGTTCGCGAGATGACATTCCAGCTCTCCGAGATCGAGATCGGAATGACCGGCTGCACGTTCGTTGGCGCGGCAATAATTCGCCGCTCGCCGCGCGTGGCGGTCGCCCAGTCTGCCGTCGTCAGCGGAAACACTACGCCTTTTTCACGTGGCGCCTGGCACGGCGCGTGCGTACCCGTGGGGGCGAGACGGCGAACGTCACGCGCTCAGAGGACGGTGAATCATGGCGCATGACGGTCGCCCGGGTGTCTCGTTGGTGGGGATCTGCGGGCTCCTGCTCGCGAGCGGGTGGCTCCTTCCCGAGCCGGCCGCGGCGGGCAGGCATACGGCGGCAGAGTGCCGGGCCGCCTGTGAAAGCAGGAACATCCCGGCGTCGTGCGAGTGGCTGACCCGTGTGCCGCAGCGCTGTATCCGCGACGCCGAGCGGGCGTGCCAGAGGAACCCCGTGCCCGGAGCCGCGCAGTGCCTTCCTCCGAAGGACCTGCCCGCGTGCGGAAGCAACAACAGTTGCCCGTACGGCTCTCTCTGCGTCGATGCGACCTGCCAGGTGGTGGGGTGCGGCAGCCATGATGGCGTCGCGGACTGTACCGGGAACAACGCGTGTAAGCACGACAAGTGCGTGGTCGCCGACTGCAGCGGCGCCACTGCAAACTGTCCCAAGGGCTTCCATTGCGCGGTGGAGAATTCGGAGTTCGGCGACGTCTCCGGTACGTGCGTCGCGGACGAGCCGGACGCGAGCTACTGCATGGCGGATACGGACTGCATCGCGCCCGGGGGCTTCAATCCGAAATGCCTGCAGGGCGTCTGCACGCGACAGGGCCGGCCTCTCGGCCGCTGCCAGACTAGCGCCGATTGCCCCAGGTGGTGTCGCCGCGGATTGCACACGATGCGCCCGTTCGGGTGTGATGTGGCCGGGATGTGCGTCTGCCCGGACTGCATCGACGGCGCCGAATGCGCCGGGTTGCTGGCATGCCGGTCGGGGCTGGTCGCCACCTGCCTCGCGCGCCCGAGCGGTACGTGTGTCTGCCGGAAGGCGCTGCGTTCCACGACCACGACGACGACGATCACCAGCACCACCGAGACAACAGCTACCGTCCCCCCGAGCACGACCAGCACGACGCTGAACACCGTCTGCTGCTGCAACTTCGAGGTCGGCGACAGCCAGTGGCACTGCATCCATTCCCCCATGCCGTCGCCGTGGCTGTGCGCCATCCCGTGGCCGGCGTGCTGTAGCGAGGCGTACACGGTGTGTCAGTGAGCTCACGCCTGGCGAGTTAGCGCGCCGGCGGTGCGATCGGCGCCATTTACCACGCCGAGACTGAAGCTCGCCGCGATTCTCCGTGACGGCCTACTCGTGCTGACCGGCGGTCAGTCGGGCGGACAGGGTGCGCGACGCCGCCTTGCCACGGCCCCAGCCGACTCTGTCGAGACGAAGGCGGCCGGGAGGACCGGCAACGACACACGAGGCGCCGCGGCGACCAGGTTGCGATGCTAGCCGCCGACGAGATGAGCGATGAAGCGCGTCATCGTCGCCAGCGTCACCGCGTGCTGCTCGCGGTGCGGAGAGTGCCCGCAGCTGGTAGACTCAGGGCTTCGGAGCGCGGACACCGCGACTGCCGCGAACGATGGACCGCGCACGTCTCCGGGAGGCAGTGGCATTGCGCGCCGCCGCGTCGAGCGCCGACGTCGCGCTCGAACCTGGATCGGCGGCTGCCGGGCCAGCAACACAGGGAATCAGGACTCGGAAGAGCGAGCCTTCGCCGAGCCGGCTGGTGACCGACACGCGGCCGCCGAGCGCCTCGGCGAGCTGCCGTACGATGCTCAGCCCGAGGCCGACACCGCCCGTGCCGCGCGTGCTGCTCGCTCCGAGCTGGTGGAAGGCATCGAAGATGTCTTCCACCTCCTCGGCCGGAATGCCGGGCCCCGAATCCGCCACGTCGACCGCTACCCACCCGGGCTCGGCGAGGTGTGTGTGCACGGCGATCGTGCCCACCTCGGTGAACTTGACGGCGTTGTCCACCAGGTTGCGAACGATCTCCTGGAGCTTCACGCGGTCCGTCTCGATCTCGGCGACTTCCGGGTCGACCGCCACGGTCAGCCCGACGTCGGGCCTGCGCAGGCGAGCGCTCTGGAGCGTCTGGATATCGTTGAGGAGCGGCGCGAGCGGGAAGCGCTCGACGTTGAGCGAGACCCTGCCCGAGCTCAGGCGGGTGAAGTCGAGGACGCTCGTGATGAGCTCGAGCTGGTTGCGCGAGTAGCGGTCTATGGTGCCGATCATCTCTGCCTGCGCCGGGGTCACGGCCCCGCCGGCACCCTCGGCAAGCATCTCGGTGTAGCCGAGGATCACGTTGAGCGGCGTGCGCAGCTCATGCGAGACGGTGGCCAGGAACTCGGACTTGAGGTGATTCGCCCGCTCCAACTCACGCACCTTCTCCTCGAGCGCGGCGCGACTGCGGGCGAGGCTCTCCGCCATCGCGTTGAAGGAGCCGGCGAGGCGGCCGACCTCGTCGCGGTTCCCCGCAGCGACCCGCGCCGCGAAATCGCCCCGGCTGATCCGGTCCGCGGCGTCGACGAGCGCGCGGAGCGGGCGTGTCATGGCGCGCGCGAGCAGACCCGCCCCGAGGACGCCGATCAGGGCGGAGAGGGCGGCGAAGACGGTCGCCATCGTGAGCCGCCGGCGTTGCAGCCCGTGGAGCGGCTCGAGCGAGAGGCCGACCGCCGCGGTACCGAGCGCGGCTGAAGGAGTCGCCCGACCGGCACGTACGATCGCCGCCCGGAACTCCCATACGTCGGCCCCGACGTCGCTCGGCGCGTTACCGTCGAGACCTTTGGGGCCGTGCGCGGCGGTCGCGGGCCGCTGGCCCGCGGCGGCGAGGAGCAGCCCCTGGCGGTCGAGCACCCGGGCGTAGACGACGCCGCTCGCCGCCCGCGCCTGGTCCACCAGACGCTGCACGCCGTCGACGTCGCCTTGCGCGAGAGCGTGCGCCGCCTCCCGTGCGACCTGCTCCGCGACCGAGCGCCCGCGATCGGCGAGATAGCCGCGGACGTGGTCGAGGTCGTGCCGCGCCAGCAGCCAGCTCTGGGCGATGCAGACGACCACCACGAGGACGGACGTCGCGACGGCGAGCCGCGCAGCGAATCCAGCGGGCAGCCGCAGCCTCATGAGATCGTGGAGTCTGCAGCAATGGACATTCCCTTCCATGCGGCCAACCACCCACTCGGGCTCGTCCGGGGCACGTCATCATCCTGTCGAAGCGCCACTACAGTGACGGGGCAAATGCGTGATTCCACGCCTCGGCGTAGCCGCCGGGCCGCCGTCGGCGAGCACCGAAGGGCATAGTTCTTGCCGTAGCCTCCGAGACACCGTGCGACCCGTGTCCAGTCTCCTGCTCGCTGCCGCGCTCGGCCTGTCGCCAGGTGCAGGCTGCGCCCTGGGCCCCGCAGCACGCCCGACCGGAGCGCCTCCCGTCGCGCCGGTGGCGCTCCTCACCGAGGGCTCGGCCTTCACGCGGCCGGGGATGCGAGAGCGGATCGGGAAGACAGTGGAGCAGATCTCTGGACGCCCGGTCCTGCTCGTCGACCCGCCGGAGCGAAACAGCGATCGCCGGCGCGGTCTCGCGGGCAAGCTCGCCAAGGAGAATCGCGAGCTCGCGGGCTACGACTGGCGGGAGCCCCGGTGCGCGGCCGAGGCGACCGTGCTCGCGGCGCTCACGAGCAGCACGGACGCCGTGTACCGCGTGACACTCGACGCTGTAGCGCACACACGGCCGGTCACGCCTGCGGACCTGCGGTCGCCGGCGGCCTGCCCCCGCGGCCTGGGGAAGGTCCTTGCCGCGCTCCATGGCGCGGAGCCGAATGCGGTGCGAGAAGAATCGGTCACCGGCAACATCGCACTATCGCTCTTCTTACGCAGCCCGAGTGCGCCGCGGGCGGGGGTCGAGCAACGCGCGACGTGCCTCGAACCCGGCGCTCCGGCGACTCTCCTCGACCTCCCGGCCATCGTGGCCGACGCGCTCCGCGAGCTGCCACCCCCTCATGTACCTGAGTGGGAGGCCTACAGCCGGCGACTCCTCGCCGCCGGTTGTCCGCTGCTGGCGCTGTCGGTGGCGGAGGCGCGGCTCGGAACGGGTCCGACCTTCAAGAGTCTGCAGTCTGCCGCGCTCGACGCGATGCGACGGAACGTCGACCGGCACGCAGTGCGTGACCTCGGCCACAGTACCGCCGCACCGGAGGCGGCCAAGTCGGCGGCGCCCCAGGAGAGCGCACTGTCCTCGCCGGAGGAGCCTTCGTGCAGCGCGCTCTGCAGCATGCACATGATCGAGCTGTGCAACAACGACAGGGCGCTGTGGATCGAGCACCGTGTCCGGTGGGAGGCCACGCCCTGTGGCACGCGCCGGCAGGATGCATTCCTCGAGGAGTGCTACCGTCAGCAGTGGCAGAGCGGGACCTTCGACGACGCGTGCGTCGCGCCCTGCGAGACGACGGCCGAGGGGCGCGAACGCCTCGAGAGCATCCTGCGGCGAGCCGGCTGCCTGCGCGACCGACCCTCCTAGCTAAACCTGATTGACGCTTGGTTTGACCGCTGGCTCCGGACCTGACGGTCACGAGATCACCGGAGGAGCGTGGTGTGGGCGTCACCGCGCGTTCCTTTCGAGGCCGCTGCGGCGCTACTCGTGGCGCTCGTCGCCCTTGAGGATTCCCTTGACGATCGGCGCTACCCGAGCATGATCATGCCGCCGTCGACGAGGATGCACTGTCCCGTCACCATCTTCGCGTCGTCCGAGGCGAGCCAGACCGCCGTGCCGGTGAGGTCGTCCGGCTCGAGCGGCCGGTGGATCGCCATCATCATGTTGACGATCAGGTCCATGACGCCCTCGGGCACGATCTGCTTCGTCGCCTCGGTCATCGTCGGTCCGGGCGCGATCGCGTTCACGCGGACGCCGAACTTGCCGACGCAGCCGGCCATGTAGTGCGTCATCGCGTTCAGCGCCGCCTTGGTCACGCTGTAGTGGAAGGACGGCAGCTGGTCGCCCTCGAACGGGATGTCGGGGTGCATCCACGCCGCCGCCGACGACTGGTTGATCACCGAGCCGCTGCCCTGCTGCTTCATCACGGGGAAGACCGCGCGGCACATGAGCCAGGCGCCGAAGTAATTGACGTCGAAGATCTTCCGCAGGTACGCGTAGGAAAAGTTCTGGTTCTCGATGCCGTAGAAGATCGCCGCGTTGTTCAGGAGGACGTCGATCCGCCCGAAGCGGTCGGCGACGGCGCGTGCGAGGCGGCGCGTGTCGTCCTCGCTCGCCACGTCCACACGCTCGAAGACCGCATCACCACCGATTGCGGCCGCCACCGCGGTCCCCTTCTCGACGTTGACGTCGGCGACGACCACCTTCGCGCCTTCGCGCGCGAAACGTTGGGCGTAGGCCTCGCCGATCCCCTGCCCCGCTCCGGTGACAATCGCCACCTTGTTCTCGAGCCGCATGCGCGTGTCCTCCTTCCCGACCCGGGGTCTCTACCGCCGGGCCCCTCGCGCGAGCAAGTCCAGCGCGGGTATAAGCCACGTCATGCAGAGCACGATGCAGGAGGGCGCGCTCACCATCACCGTGCTGCTCGAGCACGGCGCGCGCGTGTATGGCGACAGCGAGGTCGTGACCGCCGGCGAACGCGGGGCCCGCCGCTCCCCGTTCGCCGAGGTAGCAGGACGCGTGGCACGGCTCGCCAATGCGCTCCGCCGGCTCGGCATCCGGCCGGGCGACCGCGTCGCCACCTTCGGCTGGAACACGCAGGAGCACCTCGAGGCCTATCTCGCCGTCCCGTCGATGGGCGCCGTCCTGCACACGCTGAACATCCGCCTCTTTCCCGAGCAGCTCACCTACGTCGCGAACCACGCCGAGGACCGTGTCGTGCTCGTCGACGCGTCGTGCATCCCGCTGCTCGCGCCGGTGGCGCGCGAGCTCCAGACCGTCGAGCACTTCGTCGTGATCGGCGACGGCGACGCCGCCGCCCTCGGCCCGAAGGTCCTTTCCTACGCCGAGCTACTCGCGGCCGAGACGCCCACCTACGACTGGCCCGCGCTCGACGAGCGAGCCGCCGCGGCCATGTGCTACACGAGCGGCACCACGGGGAATCCGAAGGGCGTCGTCTACAGCCACCGCTCGACGGTCCTCCATTCCCTGAGCGTCTGCATGGCGTCGGTCTTCGGCCTCACGCAGTACGACCGCGTGCTCCTCATCGTGCCGATGTTCCACGCCAACGCCTGGGGGCTGCCGTATGCCGGGTGGCTCACGGGCGCCGATCTGCTGATGCCGGGGCGATTCCTCCAGCCGGAGCCGCTCTGCCGCCTGATCGCCGAGGAGCGCGCCACCGTGGCCGGCGCGGTGCCGACCATCTGGAACGACGTCGGCCGCTTCGCCGAGACGAACCCGATCGATCTCTCCTCGCTGCGGCTCATCGTCTGCGGGGGCTCGGCCGTGCCGCGGAGCCTGATGGAGCGCTTCGAGCGGCAGCACGGCGTGCGCATCATCCAGGCATGGGGCATGACGGAGACGAGCCCGCTCGCCGCCGTCGCGCTGCCGCCGAAGGGGTGCGCGGCCGAGGACGAGCTCGACTGGCGCGCCAAGTCGGGCCGCGTCGTCGCGGGCGTGCAGCTCCGGATCGTCGACGACGCCGGCCGCGAGCTGCCGTGGGACGGCACTACGGCCGGCGAGATCCAGGTCCGCGGCCCCTGGATCACGGGCGCCTATCACCGCGAAGCGGCGGACGAGAAGTTCCACGACGGCTGGCTCCGCACCGGCGACGTCGGCACGGTCGACGCCAAGGGCTTCATCCAGATCACCGACCGCGCGAAGGACGTCATCAAGTCGGGCGGCGAGTGGATCTCCTCGGTCGAGCTCGAGAACGCCCTCATGGCACACCCCGACGTGCTCGAGGCCGCGGTCATCGGCGTGCCCGATCCGCGCTGGGACGAGCGGCCGCTGGCGTGCGTCGTGCCGCGACGGGGCGGCACGTTGGCGGTCGGCGAGCTACAGGCGTTCCTCGCGAGCCGCGTCGCCCGCTGGTGGGTGCCGGAGCGCTGGACCGTCATCGCCGAGGTGCCGAAGACGAGCGTCGGCAAGTTCGACAAGAAGGCGCTGCGGGCGCGCTACGGCCGCGGCGAGCTCGAGGTCGTGATCGCTACGGCATCGCGCCCTTCTGGCACGTGACCGTCGTGCCGCTGAGCGACGCCGTGCAGGCCATGCCGGCGCTCCAGCAGTCGTCGCCGATGCGCAGGGTGACGAACGCGTCGCGCGTCGTCGCGGCCGCCCCGAGGTTCGCGTTCCGGACCCCGATCGTGGCCTTGAAGAGACCGCCCAGGCCGCCGATCCCGCGCAGATCGATCGAGACGATGCCGTCGTTGGACCCGGCCGGGTCGGTGTAGCGATAGCGGCCGGCGGTGGCCGACCAGTGCGGGCTGCCGGCGGAGATGCGGCCGAGGTAGAAGAGCTGGGTGTCGTCCCGCACGACCACGTGGACGTCCTCGCTGACCGGGTTGAACATGCGGCCGCTGCCGTCGAGCTTGCGGCCGGTGAACTGGAGGGTCTCATCGCCGTTCGGCGCACCCATGTTGCCGAGACGGAGGCGCGACTTGCCGTAGCGCGCGCACGTCGGGGCGGCGCACTGGCTCGTGTCCCACATGCAGAGGAATGCGCCGCTCGGCGAATCGTAGACCGTGGGGCAGCCGAGCGCGCCCGGCCCATGGCCGAGCGTCTCGCACGTCTCGGGGAGGCTGCCGGCGGGGTACCCGGGATCGCAGTCCTCGCCGAGGTCGACGGTGCCGTTGCCGCACTCGGCCTGATCGCGACTCAGATAGGGAGCCTGGTTGCTGGTGCCGAACGGGCAGTTGCCCGCCGTCTGGCCGGTGCTCCCGTCGGTGATGAGGCACGAGGCGAGAAGCAGCTCCTTCTGGAGGTTGTTTGCGCCCGCGTTCGGCAGGGAGCAGTCGGGAAGCGAGGCCGGATCGCTCGTCACGGTGCCGTTGTCCTGCCAGCAGTTGTTGGTGCCGCTCTCGTCCCACCAGAAGTCCACTCCCGGCGTGCCGCACATCGTCCCGTTCGCCCCGCCCGCGGCCGCCCCCATGATGTTGCCCGTCTGCTGGTTCCCGTCCGACGTCTGCATCTCCAGCGGATTCTCGAAGAGCATGGTACCGAAGCAGTGGTTGTTCCAGATGCGGTTCCCGGTCACCGTGCAGTTCTCGCCGCTGATGATCCAGGCGCCCGTACCGACCGGGTAGTGGAGGAGGTCGTACGCCGGGCCGCCCGGCGGCCGGTCGGAGTTGGACGCGTAGATGTCGAAGTTGTTGTCGTGAATGTCGTTGTTGACGATCATGCAGTGGTCGAGTGGAGGGTTCGGGTGATCCTGCTCGGTGTCGAAGGAGATGCCGACCGCATTGTCGGTGATCTCGTTGTCGATCATCTCGACGTAGTTCCCCTGGGTGCCCGAGAAACCGAGGGCATTGTGATGCAGCTTGCAGCGCTGGATCGTCGTGCTGACGCGCCCGGGGGTCTTGGGCGCCCCGCCGACGTAGAGGCCGGCGTCGCCGGAGCCACTCGCGTCGCAGTCCGTGTAGAGACCGTGATCCGACGCGAAGGAGAAGAGCGAGTAGTCGTCGTTGAAGCTGCCGATCGTGCGGTCGAACACGTAGCCGTCGGAGTCGACGACGTAGATGCCGTGCTCGTTGGCGTCGCGCTCCCAGAGGTTCCGGACGATGAAGCCCGTGCAGCGGTCGCAGCGGATGCCGACGTCCTTGCCAAAGCCGACGTCGACGAGGACGTCGTGCGGGTCGGCGCCCGTACCCTCGAGCGTGATGTTCGTCTTGCCGAGGATCGCGACCAGATTGGCGTCGTTCGGGTGCGCGACGTGGTACTCGTAGGAGTAGGCACAGTTGAGATCGCCGCACGAGGTCGTGGGCGCCGCACGGCTCGGCTCCTCGCGGTAGACGCCCGGCATGACCTCGATGGCCGTGTCACTCAACGCGGCGTTGACGGCCGCCTGGATGTGCTCGAAGCGACACTTCTTGAACAGCCGGTTGTTGCGGTGCCAGGCTACCTCCTGGGCTTGCGCGAGGGCCAGGGCTGCACCCGTCGTCGTCCTGAGGCGCAGGTGAATGTCGGCGTGCTCCGCGCGCGTCGGCTTGGACGACGGCTTGCAGACCACCAGGGTATGCGCGCTCCGGCGGTTGCCGTCGGGAACGCTTCCCGGCCGGGGTGGCGAGTCGATCGGCCGCTCGCTGTGGGCCAGCGCGGCTCCGGTGGCGAGGACGAGACCGATGGCGGTGAGCGCCAGGGACGGCGCCCTGCGACGAGACGTCATCTTGAACCCCCCTTTGTCTGTCGCTGCTTACGGGAAACGGAGCCGCGTGCGCAACCTCCGAAAGACGTTGGCCGACCGATACGGTTGCCCGCCGAGCTGGATGGTCGTCATGATGTCGGGCTTGTCGGCGCCGGAGAGGTCGAGGTTGCGGCCCTGAGCGCTGAAGCGTACGCCGCCGCGGGCCGTCACCAGCGTCACGCGCGTCAGGCCGGCGGCAATCGTCCCCGACGGGTCCCGGAACGTCAGGCGGCGGCCGCTCCGGCTCGTGACGAACCGGCCGGCCGGAACAGTCGCCGTGTAGATCGTCCCGTCGGCGTCGGCGAGCGTCAGGGTCAGCGGATCCGCCGCCGGCGCGAAGCTCGTGAGTGTCGTCGGGATGAGCGCGGTGAGGCCGAGGCGGTCGTCGCCGCCGCCGGGTGCGGTGCGGAAGTAGAGGGCCGCCCGCCGGAGCGTGAACGTCGGCGCGAAGTCGAAGCTTCCGACCGCGGTGAGCGGCGAGACGTTGCCGGCGTCGTCGACGACCTGGACCGTCAGGAACACGAGCTGGCCCGCGAAACGCGGATCGGCGACGGTGAGCACCCCTCCCGCCGCGTGGTTGCCGGCCGGCGGCGCCGGCACCGAGGCCACCGCCGGCGCGACGTCGAACGCCGCCTGCGTCGTGATCGCGCCGCTCGTGGAGAAGCGGAAGTCGAAGCGCGCTGCGCGACCGCAGTAGGCGTCGTCGCCGGGCATGCGGGTCGTCGTGAGCGTGATAGAGTTCGCCGTGCGGTCGTGGCTGGTGGCGGCGATGTCGCCCGGCAGAAAGCGCGCCGGCGGCACCGTGTCGGCCCCGTAGAGGTTGTTGTTCCGGGTGTTCACCTGCGGGTTGTAGGCGCCGTCGCGCCCGTCGAGGTTTGCCGTCGTCGCGCTGTTGCAGATCGACGCCGGCGTGTCCCAAACGAAGTAGTTGCCCTCGCGCGTCGCCCACGCGATCTCCATGAGGCCGTCGTCGTCGATGTCGCCCGCCGCCGGCTGCCCCGTTACCCAGCCGCCCGTGAGCTTCGGCCAGCCCGCGGGCTCCTGTCCGGTCGCGTCGAACGCGTGGATCAGGTAGAGCCCGTTGCCCGAGACGAGCTCGGGCAGGTTCAGCGTGTCGCCGACGTCGGACGTGGCGCCTACGTTCGCGATCAGCGGCACCGTCGTGAGCCCGAAGTCGTCGATCACCTTCGGGCAGCCGGGGAGCGGCTGGCCGGTCGCCCCGGTCCAGGCCTGGAGGACGTGGTTGAACGGCGCGTTCTGGCCGACGAGCACGAGGTTCACGAGGCCCTGGAGCGTGACGCCGACCTTCGAGAGATCGAGCCGGCCGTCGCGGTCGACGTCGCCGATCGCGGGATACTCGAAGAGGTTCAGCACACTGCCGCCGTCCTGGTGCGCGTCGGACGAGGCGCCGCGCGTGCTCGGGTCCATGTCGCGGATGCGGGTGCCGTCGGGCCGGAAGACGGCGAGGTTCG
>WNGI01000800.1_pt1 | contig 44909 bp, 48 predicted proteins | sample 5400621 | NCBI WGS metagenome assembly WNGI01 (sample SAMN13153374, study PRJNA577476) | soil metagenome | isolation source: 20 cm soil or saprolite under Garry oak tree replicate 1 | place: USA:California | collected 2016-06-15
GGCGGCGGAACTTCGAGCAGGAGCTTTCGAAGCCTCTCGACGCGACACTTCCCCGGCACAAGGTGCTCAGCTACCAGCAGCTGAGCCCCGTCGAGAAGGCGACCGTCGACCGCCTGACGATGAAGAACACGTACCAGTCCCAGTTCTCCCAGGGCGCGAACGGGCGGACGCTGCTCGTGCTCCGGTCGGTCGGCCAGTAGCTTCTCCGGCCTTGCGCCGCATTCCGCTTCTGCTCTGCCTGGCATTCGTGCTGACCGGGTCGTCGGCGGCCCAGACGCAGGTCGGGTTCCTGGCGGCGGGCGATTACGGCGTCGGCGGCTCGCGTGAGCAGGCGCTCGGCCAGCGGATGGAGCGCTTCGAGGCGCGGCACCCGGCGAACATGCTCGTCACGCTCGGCGACAACGATTACCTGGAGAGCGCGTCGCTCTTCCGGGCGAACTGGCAGAAGGCGTTCGGCTGGGCTCGTCGGTCGGGGCTGCGCGTCGGCGGCGTCCTCGGGAACCACGACTACGAGCTCGGGCGGGGCGCCTATGAGCTGAAGACGCTCGGCATGCCCGGGCGCTACTACACCCGCAAGCTCGGAGACGTCCAGCTCTTCTTCCTCGACTCGAACGCGATCACGACCCGGCAGACGAGGTGGCTCGAGCAGCAGCTCGCGGACTCAACGGCGACCTGGAAGATCGCGCTCTTCCACCATCCGGCGTACACCTGCGGCGGCCATGCGGGCGACACCGACGTCGTGCGCAGCTGGGTGCCGTTGTTCGAGAGCTACGGCGTCCAGCTCGTCCTCTCCGGGCACGACCACAACTACCAGCGCTTCGCTGCGCAGAATGGAGTGACCTACGTCGTCGACGGCGGCGGCGCGGCGGGGCTCTACCGGCTGCACCCATGCCCGCGCTCCTATCCGCCGCGCGTGCTGGCCCGCATGAGGCACGGTTTCCTGTACGTGTCCGCGACCGACGATCGCCTCGACGTGTCCGCGGTTGCCATGCGCGGACCTCTGATCGACCACTTCACCCTCACGCCGTAAGGCCGGCGTCCGCGAGGGAGGGACAGCCCCTGACGAGGGACAGGCCCTGACGAGGGACAGGCCCTGACGAGGGACAGGCCCTGACGAGGGACAGGCCCTTACGAGGGACAGGCCCTTACGAGGGACAGGCCTTGTGGTCCCAAGTGAAGAGCGTCGCTGAGGTTAGAATCGTCGCATGGCTGACATCGGCACGATGCGTGTGAAGAGCGGGCTCGCCGAGATGCTCAAGGGCGGCGTGATCATGGACGTGACCGACGTCGACCAGGCGCGCATCGCCGAGGACGCCGGCGCCTGCGCGGTGATGGCGCTCGAGCGCGTCCCGGCCGACATCCGCCGGGAGGGCGGCGTCGCGCGCATGGCCGACCCGGACAAGATCACCGAGATCCAGGAGGCCGTGACGATTCCGGTCATGGCCAAGGCGCGCATCGGCCACTTCGTCGAGGCGCAGATCCTCGAGGCGCTCGAGGTCGACTACATCGACGAGAGCGAGGTCCTGACGCCCGCGGACGCGGCCAACCACATCGACAAGTGGAAGTTCACGGTGCCGTTCGTCTGCGGCTGCACGAACCTCGGAGAGGCGCTGCGGCGGATCGCCGAGGGCGCCGCGATGATCCGCACGAAAGGCGAGGCGGGCACCGGCGACATCGTCAACGCGGTGACGCACATGCGCGCGGTCTTCGGCTCGATCAAGAGACTCGCCGCGATGAGCTCCGACGAGCGGTACTCGGAGGCGAAGGAGCTGCGCGCGCCGATCGAGCTCGTGACCTGGGTCGCCGAGAACGGGAAGCTGCCCGTCGTGACATTCACGGCCGGCGGGATCGCGACTCCGGCCGACGCGGCGCTCTGCATGCAGCTCGGCGCTGACGGCGTCTTCGTCGGCTCGGGCATCTTCAAGTCGACGAACCCGTCCGAGCGCGCGAAGGCGATCGTGGAGGCGACGACGCACTACCAGGACGCGGAAGTCCTGGCGCGCGTGTCGCAGGGCCTCGGCGACGCGATGACGGGTCTCGCAGCGGCGGGCATCCCTCCCGAAGAGCTGCTGGAAACGCGCGGCTGGTAGCCGGCCCCCGTCCGGGCCACTCGTCAGAGTTGCCCGCGATGCCTGCGGTCCGCGTGCCCTGGTCGAGCGCGTCGTTCCTCGCGTACCTCGGCGGGATCACGATTCTCTTCTCGACGCTGGGGCTGATCTCGGTGCAGTCGAGCGAGCACGGTGCGCCCGGCCTCGTCTTGTGGACGGCGTTGATCTTCGTCGTCGTGACCGGAGGCGCGCTCGCGACGCTTCGGAGCGGTCACGCAGTGACGGCCGGCCTGCTCGCGCTGACCGCAGTCGCTGCGCTCGTCATCTTCGTCGGCGCCGTCCTCGACTGGTTCGGCTGGCTCCCGAACCTTCACGACGACCAGACCTTCGTCACCGGCTTCCATTTCTGGCTCCTCGTGCTCGAGCTGCTAACGGTGGTCGCCACTGCCGTCGTGTTGCGAATGTTCCGGTTCCCGCTTCTCGTCTTCGTCCTCGCCGCCGCGTCCTGGCTCTTCGTGTTCGATCTGCTTTCGAACGGAGGCGGCTGGGCGGCGGTCCTGACGATCGTGGTGGGTCTCGCGTTCCTGCTCGCCGGGATCGCGGTCGACGGCGGCCCTTCACGGCCGTTCGGCTTCTGGCTCCACGTGGCCGCGGGCCTGGCCCTCGGCGGCGGCCTACTCTGGTTCTTCCACGACGGCAACTTCGACTGGATCGTGATCGCGCTGATCGGGCTGTTCTACATCGCGCTCGGCAATCGGTTCGGCCGTTCGAGCTGGGTCGTCCTCGGAGCATGGGGGATGCTCCAGACCGCTGTCTTCTTCGCCGACAAGTGGTCGGACATCGCCGCCGCCGGGTTCTTCTTCTTCCCGCTCTTCCCCTTCGTCACGCTCTCCGGCCTCGTGGACGAGGGATATAGCGAGCGCCACCCGCACCAGTGGGCCGGTCCGGTGACGTTCGCCGTCACGGGGCTCGTGTTCATCGGGCTTGCGTTGTTCCTCGCGCGGCGATCCCGGCCGCCGCTGGCCGAAATCTAGAATTCGTCGTATGAAGATTGGTGTCCTCGCCCTGCAGGGGAACTTCCGCGAGCACGCGGCGATGCTGCGGTGGCTCGGCGCGGAGCCGGTCGAGGTGCGCAAGCCGGAGCAGCTCGCAGGGCTCGACGGGCTCGTCGTTCCCGGCGGCGAGTCGACGACTTTCGTGCGCCTGATGCGGCTCTACGGGCTCGAGGATGCGATCCGGCGCTTCGAGCAGCCGGTGCTCGGCACGTGCGCGGGTCTGATCGTGCTCGACCGCGACCATCTCGGCCTCGTCGACGTCGAGGTCGCGCGGAACGCGTACGGGCGCCAGGTGTCCAGCTTCGAGGCCGACCTCGACCTGGTCGGAGAGGACTCGCCACTACGCGGCGTCTTCATCCGCGCGCCGCGCGTGACCGGAACCGGCGACGGCGTCGAGGTCCTGGCCAAGCTCGACGGCGAGCCGGTCCTCCTCCGGCAGGGCCGCTTCCTGGTCGCTACCTTCCATCCCGAGCTCACGGACGACACGCGCGTGCACGAGCTCTTTCTCGAGTCAGTCAGGGAGGCGAGCCTTGTCCGGTCATAGCAAGTGGGCATCGATCAAGCGGAAGAAGGGCGCGACCGACGCGAAGCGCGGCCAGCTCTTCTCGAAGCTGACGCGCGCGATCATCGTCGCCGCGCGCGACGGGGGGCCTGACCCGGCCGGCAACATCGCCCTCCAGAACGCGATCGAGAAGGCGCGCGAGGCCTCGATGCCGAAGGACAACATCGACCGCGCGATCGCCAAGGGCGCCGGCACCGGCGCGGACGCAGCGGCCTACGAGACCGTGACCTACGAGGGCTATGGCCCAGGCGGCGTCGCGCTCTTCCTCGAGGCGCTGACCGACAACCGCAACCGCACCGCAGCCGACGTGCGTTCCGCCTTCACGAAGAACGACGGCAACCTGGGCGAGTCAGGCTCCGTCGCGTGGCTCTTCGAGCGTAAGGGCGTGATCCTCGTCGACGGCTCTGCGGACGAGGACGAGCTGATGCTGACCGCCGCCGACGCGGGCGCCGAGGACATCGAGCAGGAGGAGTCGTCGTTCCGGGTCACGACCGCCCCCGAGGCGCTGCATGCCGTGCGCACGGGCCTCGAGGAAGCGGGCTTCTCGATCGAGTCCGCCGAGGCGACAATGGTTCCGAAGACCTCAGTCGAGATCGAGGACGAGGCCATGGCCAGAAAGGTCGTGCGCCTGATGGACGAGCTGGAGGAGAACGACGACGTCCAGGCCGTCTACTCCAACTTCGACATCCCCGAGCGGGTCCTGGAAGCCGTCGCCGGCTGACCCTTGTAACAGACTGTTACTTGGGGGTCGAACCGACCTTGTAACACAGTGTTACTTGGGTTCAGCGGCCGGCGCGGATCGTGCGGCTCGTCGCCGTGAAGCCGGCCATGCGCACCGTCACGCGGTACGTCCCGCGCCGCTTCGCCCGCAGCGAGTAGAAGCCGCGCGCGTTCGTCCTCCCGGCAGAGACCCTTGTCCAGCCTCCCCCCGAGCTCTTCTCCAGCGAGACCTGCCCGCCGAGCACCGCGTCCAGGAACCGGTCGACGACCTTGCCCCGCACCTTGCGGCCCTTCTCGACCGAGCGCGCGGCGACGATCTTCGGCGGCAAATTCCCCTGCAACTGGGCGCTTCCGAGCGCAACGAGCACCTGTCCGCGGTTCCAGCTCGTAGCCACGCTCGAGCCGTTGACGATGTACGAGTCGTCGGGCGGATCGAGCGCCTCGAAGCGGATCACCGCCTGCAGGTTCGTGTCCAGCGGAAACGCGAGCACGCCCTCGAAACGCGCGTCGCCGGTCGTGCGGGGCCGCATCATCACGTAGAAGCCGAGGATCGTCCCCACGGCCTTGGTGCCGACGGCGTGCGGAACCGAGAGGCCTCCTTGCTGGTCGCGCGTCCAGTCGGTGTGCTGGACGTTCGCCTTCGCCACGGCCTCGGCGTCGCCCTGGCGCTGGTCGAAGCTGACCGACCAGTCGAGTGACGCGAAGCCCGCGTTCTCGGGGTGCCCCACCTGCTGGTAGCGAGGCCCGACCCAGCGGCCCGCGTTGCCGGACGAGGACTGGCGGTTGTAGGTCGTCGGGGATGCGAGCTCGACGAGGAGGCCCGGTGGAAGCTGGTGCGCCTTCCGTGCGGGATCGGAGATGCGGATCCGCTCCACGGACTGCGCGCCCGCGATCTGGGTGCCGACAGCGAGAGCAAGGAGCCCGGCGAGTACGCCGAAAACGACTGAAAAGCGCCGCATACAGCCCTAGAGGCTAGCCCAGGTGGCAGCTACCGCTTGCCGCGGCTGACGACCAGGCTGACGCGCGCGCCCCTGGCTCGCTTGACGCCCCAGCGCGGAGTCTGCTTGACGATGCGGCCGCGCGGCTTCAGGGATCTGGTGTGGCGCACGCGTCCGACCCGGCAGCGGGCACGCGTGATCATCCGTCTGGCCGTGGGCAGCTTCTTGCCGACGACCTTCGGCACCTTGCACTTGGGCGGGGGCGGCGGCTGGGCCGTGCCGACGGTGAAGCTCCCTTTCATGAAGCTCGCGTGCGGGTCGCAGACGAACCTGTAGACCCCGTCGGTGAGCGTCACCGTCCAGGTTTGCGTGCCTTTGAAATCGATCTCGGTCTTCCGGTCGACGCCCGGACCGCTCAGGTGAAAGTTGTGGAACCTCGAGTTGTCCCGGACCTGGATCGCGTAGGTGCCTGCCGTGAGGTGTGTCACGCGGGTGCCGTTCATCGTCAGCGTGATGTTCGTGCCGTCGTTGGTGCCGACGGTGGCGAGGAGCATCCCGGGCGGTGGAGGCGGCGGCAGTGGAGGCGGCGGTGGAGGGGTCCCGTTGACGGTGACCGAGCCGACCATCTCCGGGTGGTAGAGGCATCTGTAGTTGAAGGTCCCCGGCGTGCTGAACGTGTACGTGAACGTTGCTCCGGGAGCCATGTCACCGGAGCTGAACACCCCGTTTCCCTCGTTGACCGTGTGATGAATCGTGCCGTGGTTGATCCAGCACACAGTCGTGCCGGGGTCGACTGTGAGGTTGGCCGGTGAGAACGTGTTGTCGCCCATCTCGACGACCGTCGTGCCGGACGGACAGGTCGGCGGAGGTGGAGGGGGAGGTGGAGGTGGAGGAGGAGGTGGCGGCGGCGGTGGCGGAGGTGGCGGCGGCGGCCCGGTGACCGTGACCGACCCGACCATGCCGATGTTCTCGTGCGGAATGCAGATGTACTCGAACGTGCCTGGCGTCTCGAACGTGTACGTGAAGATGCCTCCGGGCATGATCGTCCCCGAGTCGAACAGCCGGGTGCGCGAGGTGACCGTGTGGGGACTCTGGCCCGTGTTCGTCCAGCAGACCGTTGTGCCCTGGGGAACGGTGACGTCTTGCGGGCTGAAAACAAAGTCCTGCATTTCGACTTGCGTCGTCCCGGCGTCGCACGTTGGCGGCGGCGGTGGCCCCGCGGGGCCGCTGATCGCAGGCGTGCTCCCGACCAGCGCGCAAACCGCTATGGCAAGCGTCAGTGCGGCTAAATGACGAACCCTCACGACTCCCCGAAATCGAGCCTAGTTCATTGGTCCCATACGCAAAAGGGGGATTTCCGGTTTTCAAGGCAGGAACGTCCGGTCCTGCGCCTAACCTCGACCCGTGAAGGTTCTCGGCATCGATCCGGGTACGGCTGCATGCGGGTACGGCATCGTCCAAGAAAAAGGCGGGCGGGTGCGGGCCATCGACTACGGGTGGTGGAAGACCCCCGCGTCCGACCGTCCCGAGGCGCGCCTGAAGACGATTTTCGACGCGGTCACGACGCTCATCGACCAGACGGCGCCCGATGCCGTCGCGCTCGAGGAGTCCTTCGTCGGCGTCGACGCCCGCACCGCGCTCTCCGTCGGACAGGCCCGCGGCGCCGTGCTCGTCGCCTCCGCGCTCGCCGGGGTGGAGTGCGCTGAGTACGCGCCCGCCCGCGTCAAGCAGGCCGTGTGCGGCTACGGCCGCGCCGAGAAGGCCCAGGTGCAGCGCATGGTGCAGGCGATCCTCCGCCTCGACGCTCCGCCGGAGCCGAGCCACGCAGCCGATGCGCTCGCGGTCGGGATCTGCCACGCGCTGGCGCCGCCGCTGCTGAAGGCAGTCTCCGCGTGATCGCCCGCTTGACGGGAATCCCCGTCTCGCGGACCGCGGACGGGCTCGTGCTCGACGTCAACGGCGTCGGGTATCTCCTGCGCGTCTCGGAGCGCGCCGGCCGCAAGGCGAAGGAAGGCCGCGAGGTCTCGTTCGACACGTACCTCCACGTGCGCGAGGACGCGCTCCAGCTGTTCGCGTTCGCAGAGCCGGCCGAGCGCCAGCTCTTCGAGCAGCTGCTGTCGGTGTCCGGAGTCGGCCCGAAGGTCGCGCTGCTCATCGTCTCGGGCTCGTCGCCGGCGGAGCTGCGCCGCTCGATCGTGCTCGGCGACACCACGCGCTTCCTGGCCATCCCCGGAGTGGGGAAGAAGACCGCTGAGCGCGTCGTCCTCGAGCTGAAGGAGAAGATGGGGCTCGAGCAGATCGTCCCCGAGGGCGCACCCGACCTCGTGGCGCGCGACGCGCTGGTCGAGCTCGGCTATTCGGCCGTCGAGGCGGAACGCGCGCTCGCCGGCACCGACCCGGAGGCTCCGCCCGAGGAGCGGGTGCGCCAGGCGCTGAAGGCGGCATGACCGAGCAGTTCCTCGCTCCGGCTCTGCGGCCCGAGGAGGACGAGCTCGAGCGCTCGCTGCGGCCCCGAGACCTCGACGATTTCGTCGGACAGGACCGGGTCAAGGAGCAGCTCGACATCGCGCTCCAGGCAGCGCGTGCGCGGGCGGAGCCGCTGGATCACGTGTTGCTGGTCGGGCCGCCCGGGCTCGGCAAGACGAGCCTTGCGTACATCGTCCGTGAGGAGCTCGGAGTCGGCATCCGCTGCGTCGCGGGGCCTGCGCTGGAGCGGAAGGGCGACATGGCCTCGATCCTGACCGCCCTCGAGCCGCGCGACGTCCTGTTCATCGACGAGATCCACCGTCTCTCGAGCGCCGTCGAAGAGGTGCTGTACCCGGCGCTCGAGGACTTCCGGCTCGACATCGTCGTCGGACAGGGCCACGCAGCGCGGACGCTCACGCTGGAGGTGCCGCCGTTCACGCTCGTCGGCGCGACGACGCGCACGGGCCTCCTCACGACTCCGCTCCGCGACCGTTTCGGGATGACGTTCCGGCTCGAGTACTACGAGCCCGACGAGCTGGGCGTGATCGTGCGGCGCTCGGCCGGGATCCTGGGCGTCGAGATCGCGGGCGAGGCCGCCGACGAGATCGCGTCGCGCTCGCGAGGGACGCCCCGCGTGGCGAACCGGATCCTGCGGCGGGTGCGCGACGTGGCGGAGGTGCGCCATCAGGGCGTCGTCACCACCGAGGTGGCCGCCGAGGCGCTGGAGCTGCTCGAGGTCGACGGCCACGGGCTCGAGCGCACCGATCGGGCGCTTCTGAAAGCGATCGTCGAGCGATTCGACGGCGGGCCGGTCGGCCTGTCCACGTTGGCCGTGGCCCTCGGCGAGGAGCCGGACACGGTCGAGGACGTCTACGAGCCGTACCTGCTCCAGCTCGGGTTCATCCAGCGCACGCCGCGCGGGCGGATCGTGACGAAGCTCGGGCGCGAGCACGTGGGCGCTGCGAAGCGGGCGGAAGCGCTCTTCTAGACCGCTTCGGCCTGCGGATCGTCGAGCAGCGCGAGGGCGCGGTCGACCGCGTCGATCACGTCGCTGCGATTCCGTTCCGGCGCGTCGTTCCAGGGGTCGATCGCGAGCGTGCCGGTCGCGCGGCTGAGGACGTTCGTCGCGTCGGCCAACGCTCGGGCCTCGGCGGAGTGTGCGACGAAGTCGGCGTCGAGCCTGTCGTCGTGGCGGTGCCAGCTCGCGAGCAGCGCGCCGACGAGCGACCAGGAAGCCGCATCGTCGCTCCATGCGTTGACGACGTGCCCTCGAACGTCCCGGGCCTGAGCGTACTTCGACCAACCTCTGAGGAGGAGGCCGCGAGCCTCCGTCAGCAACGCCGCAGCCGTACCGTCGGCTGCCTGTGACAATAGTCCGCTCCCTGGCAGGAGGGTAGCACGCAAATCCGCAGCGAAACGACTTCTTAACGGGGTCAGACCCTGTGAAGAAGGCGGCGGCCACACCGTTGGAACCTCCACGCGCTGTGGAGCGTCTGCGCGTGTCTCGTTCCACAATTGCCACGCCTTTGGAGCAGGGTCTGACCCCGGGCCGTGGCCCGAGGGAACGTGGCTCGCTGGGACGGCGTTTCGCCTAGCGGCGGAACTGGACCTCGTGCCAGGACGGCACTGGCGCGAGCTCGAGGAGGGCGCGGTCGCCGCGAGGGTCGCGGTACGCGAACTCGCTCTCGTCGTCATCCCAGTCGACCTCTAGCAGGCCCTCCTTGACGCGGTGATCCAGCCAGGCGCCGCGGAACACGAGCTTGCGCAGCCAGTAGACGAGGGACTCGCCGCGAACCAGCGACAACTGCTCCCAGTGGCGCACCAGATAGCGGCCGAGCGAGCTGCGGGGCTCCTCGATCAGCCCATCCGCGGCGAGCTCGACGAGATCCTCCGTCTCGTCCTCGTCGAGGTCGTTGTCCTCCACGAGCCCGAGCTTGACCGCGGCCGCCGTCACGCGCTGCTCGAAGTCCTCGGTGTTGAACGCGAACCGGTAGCCGAGGAACTCGACCATGTAGTCCTCGCCCGACGAGTAGTTTGCTTCAACAGTCACCTTTCTCAGGATAGACGTCGCTGTCCGACCGCCTCCGTACCGTGGCTCGCCTCATGGATTGGTCGGTCAAACCGTGCTCTCAGAGCGCCGCGAGCGCCCTTGCGGACGCACTCGAGCTGAGCGAGACGACGGCGCGAGTGCTCGTTCGCCGCGGCTACGACGACCCCGTCGAGGCGCGCGCGTTCTTGGAAGGAGCGCTGCCGGGACACGATCCGTTCCTGCTCGGCGACATGGCCGCCGGCGTCGACGCGATCAAGAGCGCGATCGCCGCCGGCAAGCGCATCTGCGTCCACGGCGACTACGACGCGGACGGCATCTGCGCGACCGCGCTCGCGGTGCTCATCCTGCGCGAGCTCGGCGCGGACGTCGTTTGGCACCTGCCGAGCCGCTTCGAGGAGGGCTACGGGGTCCAGCGCGAAACGCTTGCGCGGCTCGCCGACGAGGGCTGCGGGCTCGTCCTCACAGTCGACTGCGGAGTGACCGCGGTCGAGGAGATCGCCGAGGCGCGGGCGCGCGGCCTCGAGGTCGTCGTTACGGACCATCACAGGCCCGGCGAGACGCTCCCCGACTGCCCTATCGTCGCCACGCGGCCTTCCGACTACCCGTTCCCCGAGCTCTGCGGCACAGGCGTCGTCTTCAAGCTCGGAGAGGCGCTCCTCGGCCCGGGGCACGAAGCGCTGACGCGGCACCTCGACCTGGTCGCCGTCGCGACGATCTCCGACGTCGTCCCGCTCGTCGACGAGAACCGCGCACTCGCGCTCGCCGGCCTCCGCGCTCTTGCACGTACGCAGAAGGTGGGTCTCCGGGCGCTGATGAAGGTCGCGCGCGTCGACCCGGCGCGGGTGGATGAAGGCGCCGTCGGGTTCCGGCTCGCGCCTCGGATCAACGCGTCGGGCCGGCTGGGCCGGCCGGGCGCCGCGCTCGAGCTGCTGCTCACCGAGGACAAGGACGAGGCCGGCAAGCTCGCGCATCAGCTCGAGGAGCTGAACCGCGAGCGGCAGGGCGTCGAGGACAGGATCGTGCGTGAGGCCTTCCGGAAGATCGACGAGTGGCCGGAGGCGAAACAGCGCCGCCGCGGCTACGTGCTCGCCGACGAGACCTGGCACGAAGGCGTGATCGGAATCGTCGCGTCCCGGCTCGTCGAACGCTTCCACCGCCCGGTCGTCCTGATCGCGGGCGCGGACGGCAAATGGAAAGGCTCCGGTCGCTCGACAGGCGCGTTCGACCTCCACGGTGGCCTCGCTGCCTGCTCCGAGCATCTCGAGCGGTTCGGCGGGCATCGCGCCGCTGCGGGCCTCTCGATCGACCCGGCCGAGATCGACGCGTTCTCCGAGGCCTTCGCGGCCCACGCCGACGCCGAACTGACGGACGACGACCTGCGCCCGCGAACGGTCGTCGACGCGGTCGTCACTGGGCGGGAGCTCACCCTCGACCTCTGCGAGGAGCTCCGCCGTCTGGCCCCGTTCGGGCTCGCGAACCCGGGCGTCACCCTGCTCCTGCCGTCTTGCGAGCTCGGCGATCTCGCCGCGGTCGGCGACGGCAAGCACCTGCGCTTCCGCGTGCGCGACCGCGGACGCGACGCGGGAAGTGCGATCGCCTTTGGGCTCGGCACGCAGCTCGACCGCTTCCGCCAGGTGGGGCGCTACGACGTCGTCTTCCGGCTCGAGGCGAACCGGTGGAACGGCACCGTCGCGCCGCAGCTGGTCGTGCGCCGCGTGCTCGACGCGCCGGAGCGCTACGAGAGCCTGCGCGACTGGCTCGCCGATCAGTGGCGGCTGCCGGCCGCCGAGCGCACGCCCGACGCACAGGCGATCTTCGGCGAGCTCGGCCTCGAGGGCGAGACGGCGATCCGGACGTCGCTGCTCGAGTCCGAGGCGTTCCGGGCGCTGCTCGACGAGCCCGAGCTCGCTCGCGCCGCCTAGCCCGGCTTCCTTGCGAGGAAGATCGCCCAGCCGAACGCGTCCCGCCGCGCCAGGTACTGCCGCTTGTGCTCCTCGTGCGCGAGCCGAATGTCCTGATCGTCGTTCTCGACGAGCCAGTCCTCGACCGCGCGCCAGTGGAGCGACTCGTAGCGGTCCCAGTCGTCGGTCGAGGAGCTGATCAACCCGATCAGCGTCACGCCGTGCCGCTCGACCCTGGCCCCGGTTTCGGATAGAGAGACGTAGCCCATGGTGTCCGTGCCAACGGGCGGGCTGCGGCGCCAGTACGGCTCGCCGACGACGACGTGACCGCCGGCCCGGACGGCCGGCACGAGCGCGGACAGCGTGCCGTCGAGGTCGTCCCAGACGAACGTCGCCCCGAGGCAGAGCGCGACGTCCCAGGACTCGGGCTCCAGCGGAAACTCGCGCCCGTCGGACTCGACGACCTCGATCAACTCACCGAGGCCCGCCTCCGCCACCCTTTCGCGCGCCGTGGCCGCGAACCCCGGGTAGCGCTCGACCCCGGTGATCCGACAGCCGAACGTCGACGCGAGCACGAGCGCAGGCCCGCACTTGCCGCATGCGATATCGAGCACGCGCGTCTCCGGCCCGAGCCGAAGCCACTCGCTCATGAGCCGGATCTTCTCCGCGCTCGTCGGGTTCTGGATGTCGTGGTCGCGCTCGGCGATCGCGTAATACCAGGCCACGTCACAAGCCTCGCAGGCGCTGGAGCAGGTTGAGCAGCTCGTCGATCGGAAGATTCCCGACGACGCTCCGCAGGACGCCGGCGAAGGTCGGGTTGAGCGCGCCGGCATTCTGGGCGTCGTCGATCGACCGCATGAGTCCGGTGTGCACGAGTGACTCGAGCTCCCCGTTCGAGATGTTGTGCTCGCGGACGAACTTCTCGCGGGAGTCGGGGTTCGCGAGCGCGAGCACCATGTCCTCGCGGGACACGTGCAGCTGGCACGCGGCCCCGTCGAGTGCGGAGAGGACGATCTGCTCCGCGACCGCCTCGAAGCCCTCTGGGCTCCGCCAGGAGCGGGGCGCACACGGGTCGGCGACCTTGGCCGGGGCGTACGAGGCGCCGCCGAGGGCCAGGTAGAGGCCGACCAGGACGAGCACCGCGGCGGTCGAGTACCCGATCGCACGCATCAGACGCCGACCTCTCGCCGGCCAAGCACGATCGGGATGAGCGCCAGCAACCCGAGCAGCGCCGAAACGAGGAACGAGCGAGAGAACGCGTTCGTGACCGCCCGGTCGAGCTGATCCTGAAGCGCGTTCCCGAGATCCGCGTACGCGGAATCGTCGCGATGGCCGACGACCGCCTTGACGTCGGGGATCCGACCTTGAGCCGTGGCGCGGTCGACGGCGACCAGGACATCACGAGCGACGCCGATCTTGTCGAACGGCGAGATCCGGCTGTCCAGGACAGCTGCAGTTCCGGCCGCGAGCGCGTCGTGCTCGTTCCGGTTGAGATCCGAGGTGAAGATCGGCGTCAGCAGAAGCAGCCCGAGCACGATGCCGGCGTGGCGCGCAGCGATCGTCCAGCCGCCGTGCACCGCCTGCCCCGAGCGGCCTGCCAGCGCGCGCTGCGTGAGGGCGGACAATGCCAGTCCCAGCCCGGCGCCGATCGCGATCTGCGGAAGAATCGTCCACACGACGCCGGCGTGCGGGAACCATGCGAGAGCCGCGAGCCCGCCCGAGATCAAGATCGAGCCGGAAGCCGCCCGCGTCCAGAGCGGGCTGATCCCACGCGCGAGGCGTGTGGCCGCGATCGCAGCAAGCGGCATGATCGTCACGACGAGCCCCGCCGCGAGCGGATCCAGCCGCCAGCCGTTGATCAGCAGGATCACGAGCAGGAAGAGCGCAGCCACGAGTGCGCCCGAGACGAGGAGGAGCGCCGCGTTCGCGGCGATCTGCGGCCGCTCCGCCGGCTCGGGCACCGGCCGCGCCTGCACGCCGCGAAGCGCGAGGAGGCCGACCAGCGCGACCGGCGCCTGGAGCACGAAGATCGACTCCCAGCCGAAGAGCTGCGTGAGGATCCCGCCGATCGCAGGCCCGACCGAGGCGCCGACGATCCCCGCGAGTGCCCAGATCCGCGCCGCGGAGGCATCGGCCCCGGTCGCCTCGGAGAGCAGGTCGAGCGCGGCGACGACGACCGCGGCCCCGGCCACTCCTTGCACCGCCCGCAGCCCCACGAGCACGCCGAACGTCTGCGAGAACGCGCACGCGAACGACGCGGCCGCGAAGACGACCGTCGAGACTCCGAACACCCCGACCGGCCTCCGACGCGCTAAAGCCGCCGCGGGCACCGCAGCGAGCGCGAGTGCCAGGTTGAACGAGATCAGCGCCCAGGCGAGCGTCGAGACCTCGACGTCGAACTGCACGAGGATCTTCGGGAGTGCGAGCGTGACGACCGACGAGTCGGCCAGGACGAGCCCGACCGACAGGCCGAGTAGCGCAATCCGGTTCCGCGATCCGAGCGGCTGCATGAGCCGGACGGATTGTCGACTAAGTCAGCGCGCGGTTCCTAGCGATGCGAGGCTGTGAGCGCGATCAGCAGTCGAGTGACGGCGAGCGTGCGGCGTCGTATGAGGTGTCGTCTGAGCACGAGCGGCATGACTTCTCTGTGCGGGCGATGAATCCTGCGCCGCCCGCGTTTCCGGCCGAAACGGTGACGAAAGCTAGCCGAACTACAATTTGTCCATGGCTCTTCTCGAAGCTCAAGAACGACACCAAGATCTCCTCGAAGAGCTGATCGCCCAGGTCACGGCCTACAACGCGGACGCCGACCGCGAGCTGATCGCTCACGCCTTCGAGTTCGCGACGCGCGCGCACGATGGCCAGGAGCGCCGCTCGGGCGAGGCGTTCATCCACCACCCGTTCGGCGCGGCCAAGATCTGCGCCGATCTGAGGCTCGACGACGAGACGATCGCGGCGGCCCTCCTGCACGACGTCGTCGAGGACACGGACGTGGGCATCGACGAGGTGCGCGCCGAGTTCGGCGACGAGATCGCGAACCTCGTCGAAGGCGTCACCAAGCTGACGCGGATCCAGTTCCAGAGCCGCGAGCACGCGGAGGCCGAGAACTACCGGAAGATGATCGTCGCGATGGCCCATGACGTGCGGGTCATCCTCATCAAGCTCGCCGACCGCCTGCACAACATGCGCACGCTCGAGTACCTCGGGCGCCAGAAGCAGGTCCAGAAGGCCCGCGAGACGCTCGAGGTCTACGCGCCGCTCGCGCACAGGCTCGGCATCCACAAGCTGAAGTGGGAGCTCGAGGACCTCGCGTTCCAGACGCTGCATCCCCGCAAGTACGCGGAGATCGAGGCGATGGTCGCCGAGCGCCGCGCCGACCGCGAGGAGCACGTCCGCGAGGCTGCGATCGTGCTCACGAAGGAGCTGGACAAGGTCGAGATCCCGGCGGAGATCTCCGGTCGCGCGAAGCACTTCTACTCGATCTACGACAAGATGGCCAAGAAGGGCCGCGAGTTCAACGAGATCTACGACCTGACGGCGATGCGCGTCATCGTCGAGCGGGCCGGCGACGAGGGCACGCGCGACTGCTACGGCGCGCTCGGGCTCATCCACTCGCTCTGGAAGCCGATGCCCGGGCGGTTCAAGGACTACATCGCGATGCCGAAGTTCAACGGCTACCGCGCGCTGCACACGACCGTGATCGGCCCGGCCGGGAGTCCGCTCGAGATCCAGATCCGGACGCGCGTGATGCACGACGGGGCCGAGTTCGGGATCGCGGCCCACTGGTACTCCTACAAGCCCGGCGGCCGCAAGCCGCCCGACGAGGAGTGGCTCCAGTGGGTGAAGCAGCTGATGGAGTGGGGGGACGAGGAAGCCGACCCGCGCGAGTTCATCAAGGGCTTCCGCACCGACCTCTTCGACGACGAGGTGTACGTGTTCACGCCGAAGGGCGAGGTGAAGACGCTGCCGGCGGGGTCGACGCCGATCGACTTCGCGTACTCGGTGCACACCGACGTCGGGCACCGCACCGTCGGCGCCAAGGTGAACGGGCGGATCGTCCCGCTCCACTACACGCTGCACAGCGGCGACTTCGTCGAGATCCTGACTTCGAAGGGCGGCCGCGGCCCGTCACGCGACTGGATGACGCTCGCCCGCTCGACGCGCGCGCGGAACAAGATCCGCCAGTGGTTCTCGCGCGAGACGCGTGAGGACACCGAGCACAAGGGCCGTGAGTCGCTCGAGCAGGCGTTGAAAGCGCAGAAGCTGCCGTACCGCAAGCTCGCCGGCTCGGCGGTGCTGGCGCAGGTGATCCGCGAGGCCGGTTTCAAGAAGGCGGAGGACTTCTACATCGCGCTCGGCTCGGGCAAGCTCCCGGTCAGCCAGATCGTCAAGAAGGTGCTTGCTCGGCTCAAGACGGCGGAGGTGGCCGAGGAAGAGGTCGTCCCGCTCAAGCCGAAGCCGCAGACGACCGCGAGCAGCGACCTCGGGATCACCGTCCAGGGCGCAGAGGGCGTCCTCGTCCGCCTGGCGAAGTGCTGCACGCCGGTGCCGAGCGACGAGATCGTCGGCTACATCTCGCTGGGCAAGGGGGTCACGATCCACCGCAAGGACTGTCCGAACGTGAAGGCGCTGATGCGGAATCCGGAGCGGTTCACCGACGTGGACTGGGACGGCGCGACCACGAAGAGCTTCTACGTGCAGATCGCCGTCGACGCGTGGGACAGGTCGCGGCTCCTCGAGGATGTGGCCCGCACGTTCGCAGAGCACGGCGCGAACATCGTCTCCTACGGTGGTACGGTCGAGGATCAGCTCGCCAAGAACTGGTACACGGCCGAGCTCGGCGACGTGAAGTCGCTGCGCACGCTGCTGACCGCGCTTCGCAACGTCGAAGCGGTCTTCGACGCGTATCGCGTCACGACGTCGTAGCCGCGGCTAGCGGTCGACGAAGAAGAACTGCTTCCAGGCCGTCCACCAGTCGTCGGCCCGTGACACGATCGTGCGGTCGTCGAGGAGCTCGACGCCGTGCTGGAAGCGCATCTGCCTGGCCGCGGTCGTGTCCTTGTATTCGACCTTGACCTCGCACGGCTTGCCGGGGTCGTAGGCCGCGACGGCCTTCAGGTCGGAGAGCGCCTGCTTCGCGCCCTCCTCGATCAGCTCGCGGGCTCGCGCGGGGACGAGCATGCGCGCGCTCGTCTGGCCGATGCCCTTCTTGACCGCGACCGTCGTCAGGCCGTCGCCGAGGAGCTCCTTGCCCTCGCGGCACGACGCCTCGTCCCCGGTCACGAGCAGCACCGGGCAGCCCCACGTGCCGCAGAGCGCAGCGTTGATGCCCGTCTCGCCGACACGTGTCCCGTTGAACCAGAGGTTCTGCCACGCCTGGCCCGAGACCGTGTGGTTGAGCACGCCGTCGGCGGTCCCGGCCATCGCGTGCATCCCCACGAAGAGCGCCGCGTCGCAGCTCTCCTCGAGGAAGCCGGTGTACTCGGTCCACTCCTCCTGGACGACGTACTCGCAGGCGGGGTCGAGGTCCTCGGGGATCAGCGAGTTGAACGTGTAGCCCTCGCCGGCGCCGTGGCAGTCCATGACGACGATCTCGGTTGCCCCGGCGGCCTTCGCACCGCGCACGGCCGCATTGATCTCCTCGGTGTAGAGCTTGCGCCCCTCCTCGAACATGGGGCGACCGGCGTTGATCTGGTCGCCCTTGGCGATCCCGCCGACGCCCTCCATGTCGCTGATCACGTGAACGCGCACGCGCGGAACCTATCTCCTGCAGCCACGTCCGGCGTCTGACACCGGACATGGCCGAAAGATCACTCGATCGAGGGATCGTCCCTCGAACGGGCGGGGTACCTCGATCGAGGGATAGACGGCTCGGGAAGCCCGGCCTACAACGAGAGAACGGGGGAGAGGGTTCGTCTGCGGCGCCCGGTCATCTCAGAGGACGGGTTACCGGGTTGCCGCAGCTACAGCTTAATGGCGGCGTCCCACTCCCCCGGCGACGCGCCAGGAGACCGACGCTCTCAGAGTTGGACGTCGTCGCCTTCGAACTCGCGGATCCCCGCCCGGATCGGGTCTGGAATCGGGCACGCCTTCCGTTCCTCCAGGTCGACGTGAACCACTGTCTGATGGGCCTCGGCCAGGAAGAGGTCGTCGTCGACCCGGTGGGCCTGTGCCTCGAAGGTCATGCTCGTCCGCCCGATTCGCTCCACGCGGATGAACACCTCGAGCAGATCGTCGAACCGCGCCGGAGCGTGGTACTCGATGTCCAGGGCCCGCAGCACGAGGTCGCCCTCGAAGTCCGCGTACAGCAGATGAAGGTGGCGGAAGTACTCGACGCGCGCGACGTCGAAGTACGGGAAGTAGCGGCCGTAGTAGACGATGCCCTGCGCGTCCGTGTCGGAGAATCCGACGCGCGTCAGCGACGAGAACTTGAACGGCGGCTTACGGTCGGTGACGCGTCCGAGTTCCAGCTCCATCACGCGGCATGCTAAGCGGAGAGCTGTCCATGGACCGCGCGTGCGCGGCAGCGAGACGGCGGAAGCGGATGTTCTCGGCGATCCCGCGGACGGCCAGTCCGAGCAGGACGAGGAGGATGACCGCGAACGGGACGACGACAAACTTGGCGCTGACGTGCGGCGGGTTCGTCGGCTTGACCTTGTCGGCCCGGTTGTAGGTGTTGGCGCTCGGGTTGGCCTGGAAGTCGCGTGCCGCCTGCACGACGCCCGGCTTGCCGATCGGCGCGAACGTCGCCCCGGGCATGAACGAGTCGACGAGCCACTTCCCGTGCCCGGGGTGCAGGTAGACGTGGAACAGGATCTGCCCGAGCTTCCCCTGATGCTTCGCGGTCGGCGAGAGGATGAGCTCGAGCGCCAGCTCGTCCCTCGTCCGGTACTGGATCGTCCACCCGTGGAACTTCGTTCCGGCGGCCGGATACGGATAGACAGGAATGTCGCCGTGTCTCCACTGCTGCCGGCTCATGCCCGCCTTCATCGTCGGCGTGAGCACGTCGTAGACCGCGGCCGGGTTGTGCCGCTTGACCGCGTGGTTGACGAAGATGTCGAGCGTCTTGTCGACCGCAGCGCGGTCCGACGGCGCGAGGTGCGGAGGCGCGGCCAGGGCTGGAGCGGCGAACGCGAGCGCAGCCATGCAGGCAACCAGAACCGCCCGTCCCCTCATGGCTCAAAGAGTAGCTACGCCTCCCGGTCAGCTGATGAGCTCGAGCACCTCGTCGCGCTTGCGTTCCATGAGCTCCTCAGAGAGCGCCTCGAGGTTGAGGCGAAGCAGTGGCTCGGTGTTCGACGGACGCACGTTCAGGTGCCAGTCCTCGGCCTCGATCGAGATCCCGTCCAGGTGCGAAACCTTGCCCTCGGAGCCGAACCGCTCCTTGATCTCCTGGAGCTTGACGGCCACGTCCGGGACTGGGACGTTGATCTCGCCGGTGAGGAAGAAGCGCTCGCGATAGGGGCGCAGGAGCTCGGACAGCGGCTTCCCGCGCTTCGAGAGGAGCTCGAGCACGAGCAGGAAGGGGATCACGCCCGAGTCGGCCTGGAAGAAGTTGCGGAAGTAGTAGTGGCCCGAGACCTCGCCCGCGAAGACGGCGTCCTCTTCGCGCATGCGCTGCTTGATGAAGGCGTGACCGACGCGGTTGATGAGCGGGGTCCCGCCGGCTCGCTCGATCGTCTCGGGCACGGCCCAGCTTGCCCTCACGTCGTAGATGATCTTCGCGCCCGGGCTCTTCTCGAGCATCAACTCGGCGAGGAGCGCGGTCACGAAGATCGCGCACCTTGCCGATCACGAACTCGCGGTTCTCGGGCAGGAGCGGGTTCGGCTGGTGGTTCGGGAACGCGCCGTCGGGCTCGAAGAAGTACGGGACGGGGTCGATCGGGATCCGCTCGAGGACCGGCGGCATCATGACGCCGCCCATCCCGTTCGCCGCGTCGATCACGACCCGTCGCCGTTGAATCGCCTCGAGGTCGACGAAAGACAGCACCTTGTCCACGAAGGCCGGGAAGACATCCTCCTCTCGGACCTGTCCTGGGACCTGGTCCCGGGGCGTGGCTGAAAGGGACAGGGCTCGGTCGCGGATGTCCAGCAGGCCCGAGTCGCCGCCCACCGGGAGCGCGCCGCGGCGCACGACCTTCACCCCCGTGTAGTCCTTCGGATTGTGCGACGCGGTCACCTGGAGCCCGCCGTCGAGCCCGAGATGGCCGACCGCGAAATAGAGCATCTCGGTGCCGACGAGCCCGATGTCGATCACGTCGGCCCCGGCGGCCGCCGCGCCCTCGATCGCTGCCTTCGCCATGGCCGGCGACGAGCTGCGCATGTCGCGCCCGACGGCGATCCGTTCCGGCTCGAATTGCTCGACGTAGGCGCGCCCGATTTCGCGCGCGCCGTCCTCGTCGATCTCGTCCGCGTAGATTCCCCTGACGTCGTAGGCTTTGAAGACCTTCGGATCCAGCACCGCAGGGATGGTAAACGCGGCCCGGATCGTTCTTACACTTAGACCTGGAAGATGGAAAGAAAACTCGCCACGGTCCTGTTCGTCGATCTCGTCGACTCCACGTCGTTCGTCTCTGCGAGCGACCCTGAAGTCGTGCGTCGTCGCGTGACGCAGTTCTTCGACCGAGTCTCGAGCAGCATCGAGCGCTACGGCGGAACCGTCGAGAAGTTCGCGGGCGACGCCGTGATGGCAGCCTTCGGGATCCCCCAGGCGCACGAGGACGATTCCGAGCGCGCGGTCCGCGCGGCGCTCGAGATCCTCGACGGCGTCGACCAGCTCGAGCTCCAGGCTCGGATCGGCGTCGAGGCCGGCGAGGTCGTGACCGGCGCCGGCGACTCCACGTTCGCAACCGGCGAGGCGGTCAACATCGCCGCCCGCCTGCAGCAGCTCGCGGAACCGGGCCAGATCCTGCTCGGGCCCGCGGCGCACCGGCTCACGCTGGGCCGGATCGAGGTCGACGACGTCGGCCCGGTCGAGGTGCGCGGCCGCGACGAGCCGGTCTGGGCGTGGGCCGCGACGGGCGCCGGTGGCAGGGCTCCAGCGCGTGTCACCGTCACGCCGCTCGTCGGCCGCGATCACGAGCTCGAGCTGCTCGAGAACACGTTCGCGCGCGCCACGCGCGACCGTCGGGCCCATCTCGTCACGATCTACGGCGAACCGGGCGTCGGCAAGAGCCGCCTGGCGAACGAGTTCCTCGCCTCACTCGAGGGCACGACGATCCTCAAGGGCCGCTGCCTCCCGTACGGCGAGAGCATCACGTACTGGCCGCTCGCCGAGATGGTCAAGGGCGCGGCCGACATCGCGGACGACGATCCGCTCGACGTAGCGATCGAAAAGCTGCGCGAGTGCTGCCCGGCCGAGGCGGTCGCCGACCTGCTCGGTCTCGCCACCGGCGTGCTCGAAGCCGTCCACGGGGAGCGGAGCCAGCAGGAGATTTCGTGGGCGGCGCGCGAGTGGGCACAGCTCATGTCGCAGACGCAGCCGCTGATCCTCGTCTTCGAGGACATCCACTGGGCGGAGGAGCCGCTGCTCGAGCTGATCGAGCACATGACCTCCTGGGTGCGCGACGGCTCGCTGATGATCATGTGCCTGGCCCGGCCGGAACTGCTCGATGTGCGCTCGGACTGGGGCGGCGGCCGGGTTCGCGCAACGGCGGTCGAGCTCGAGCCGCTCGGCGAGGCCGACAGCGCGACGCTGATCGAGGCGTTGGCCGAAGACGGGACGATCTCCGCCGGGACCAAGCGCACGCTTCTCGACAAGACCGGCGGTAACCCGCTGTTCCTCGAGGAGGTCATGCTCAACGTCGCCGAGTGCGGCGAGGAGCGAGCGGCGGAGGAGATCCCGGACACGGTGCAGGCCTTGATCGCCGCACGGATCGACCGGCTCGACGGGGTCTCGAAGGCCGTGCTCCAGCGGGCGTCGGTCATCGGGCGCACGTTCTGGGGCGGCGCGATCGAGCACCTGTCGGGAGGCGAGGGGATCGAGGAGGCGATCGACGACCTGCTGCTCCGCGACCTCGTCGTCGGGGAATCGCGCTCCTCGCTCAAGAACGAGACCGCCTACCGCTTCAAGCACGTGCTCATTCGCGACGTCGCCTACGCGAGCCTCACCAAGTCGGCGCGCGCGAAGCACCACGCGACCTTCGCCGAGTGGCTCCGCGAGCGAGCCGGCGACGAGCTGCTCGAGATCAGGGCGCACCACCTCGACCACGCCGCATCGCTCCTTGCCGAGCTCGACGGCGCTCCGCCCGCCGACCTGGCGCGCGAGGCAGCCGGAACGCTCGAGGAGGCCGGACGCCGTGCCCTCGCCCGAGAGGCGAACCAGGCCGCACGCCATCTCTTCCTGCGCTCGGTCGAGCTCGAGCCGACCCTGGTCCGGCGCTACATGGCCGCCAAGGCAGCCTGGCGCCTCGACGACCTGCCCGCGGTCGCCAGGGAGATGGAGGCCGTCCGCGACGAGGCGGTCAGAACAGGTGACAAGAACCTCGAGGGACGTGCGCTGACCGCGCTGGCCGACATGGTCCTGATGCGCGAGGCCGATCCCCTGCGCGCCCGCAAGCTCGCCGAGCAGGCACTCGCGATCATCGACGACGACCCCCCGGCGCGCTTCGACGCGCTCCGCGTCGCGTGGACCGCCGCGTACTGGGTCGGGCACATCACCGACGCCGAGCACTACGTCATCGAGCAGCTCGAGCTGGCGCGCGCCGCGGGGCGGAAAGATCTGGAAAGCGTCGCCATTCTCACCTGGGCGGACACGTATTCGGCACGGCTGGACGTGGAGACGGCGCGCGCCAAGCTGGCGCATGCCCGCGACCTCGCCGAGGAGAGCGGCGCGATCGACTCACGCGGCCGCGTCTACCTCGCGTGGACCAAGATCTATCTCCTCGAGGGCGAGCTCGAGCAGGCCGAGGAGGCATTCGCCGAGGCGGAGCGTCTCTTTTCGGAGGCCGGCGCCGTCTGGGCAGTCGCGCGCTCGCTGAACATGGGCGCGTGGGTCGCGTGGGAGAGCGGCGACCTGGCGAAGGCGGAGAAGCGCTTCCGCGAGTCGATCCGGCTCCTGAAGCCGATCGGCGACCGGGCGACGCTCTGCGAGAGCCAGCGCGGACTGGCCGAGCTCCTGATCGCGCGTGGGAGGATCGAAGAGGCCGAACGACTTGCGCTCGAAGCTCGCGAGACGGTGGGTCCGCTGGACGTCACGTCACGTGCGACAACGGCGGGCTCGCTGGCCCAGGTACGGGCCGCGCAGGGTCGCGACGAGGAGGCTGAGGCGCTCTTCCAGGAGGCGGTGGCCACCGTCGCTGACACGGACTTCCGCTCGATCGAGCACGAGGTGCTCTGCTCGTACGCTCAGTTCCTGCGCGACCGAGAACGCGACGACGACGCAGAACGGCTCGAGGAGCGCCTCGGCGAGCTCTTGCCGGCGGCCGAGAACAGCTCCGCCCGAATCGCCTGATGTGACTCCTCGCCCGGGGCCTCGCTGATCACGGTCGCGGGTCGGGAGAAACGAGCCAGCGCCTTGCCGAGCGGAGCCACCCGAAGCGTGCCCTCGCCGTAGGGCAGGTGCTTAGTCTCGTTCCGGTTCGCATAGGCGATATCCGAGAAGTGGATGTGGAAGGGTGCGCCGCGCGGGAGTACGCGGTTGGCGGCGGCGAGCACGTCGTGGAACACCTTCACTGTCGTGAACGCGCCGTCGCTCGTCGCGTGCATGTGCGCGAAGTCGATCACCGGGCGCACCCAGCCGAGCCGCGACGAGATGGCGAGAACGTCCTCGAGGCTCCCGAAGTCGTTGACGCGGCCCATGATCTCGACGCCGAACGCGACGCCGCGGTCCTTCGCCTCGATCCGCTTGCGGAAGTCTGCGAGCTGCGAGACGACCGAGGAGATCGTCTGCTTGTGCGTCCGGCCGAGGAGGAACCCCGGGTGGAAAACGACCGGCGCTGCGCCGGCGACCTTCGCGATCCCTGCCGAGTGGTCGAGCATCCCGGTCGCCATCCCGTGCTTGCGGTCGCGGTCGACATGGCCCATGAACCCGGCGATCGGCGCGTGCACGGAGAGCGCGATCCGCCGCTTGCGCGCGAGCTTCCCGAACTCCTCGGCCCACGGGTAGTCCATCCAGAAACCGGACTCGAAGTCGATCTCGTTCGCCGTGTATCCCCGCTCGCGCAGCAGCTCGATCGCCTCCTCCGGCGATTCCCGCGACAGCACCCGCGCCGGCCCGAAGTTGAGCTTGCCCACGCTGAGACGCTACTAAGCCGGCTCTCGAATAGGGTCCGGGAATGGTCGTCTCGGTCGAGCTCGATGCGCGTGAGGTGGAGTGGCGGTTCGCTCGGGACCAAGCAATCCGTGCGTTCGCCTACAACGGCGAGGTTCCCGGCCCGCTGATCGAAGCGGAGGTCGGCGACACGATCGAGGTCCGGCTGACGAACAGCCTGCCGCAGGCGACGACGATTCACTGGCACGGGGTGCGGGTTCCGGCGGACATGGACGGAACCGAGGCCGTGCAATCTCCGGTCGAGCCCGGCGGGGTGTTCGAGTACCGATTCGTCGTCCCGGACGCCGGAACCTTCTGGTACCACTCGCACACGAACGAGACCGAGCAGCTCGAGCGGGGCCTCTACGGTGGGCTGATCGTGCGTGATCCCCGCGATCCGGCTTTCGACGACGAACGCATCCTTGTCCTCGACGACCTGAAGCTCGATGACGAGGGCGAGATCGCGCCGTTCGGGGACGAGCACGAGCACCACGCAGGCCGGGAGGGCGACGTGCGCCTCGTGAACGGAGTGCTCGAGCCCGAGCTCGAGATGCCAGCCGGGACGATCGAGCGCTGGCGGATCGTCGACGCCGCGAACACGCGGTTCGTCCGACTCTCGATCGGGGGCCGGCCGTTCGAGATCATCGGCACCGACGGTGGGCTCGTGCCCCAGGCTCGCGCGGCGACCGAAGTTCTCCTCACTCCAGGCGAGCGCTTCGACCTCGCGGTCGGCCCGTTCGAGGAAGGTGAGCGCATGGAGATCGAGGCACTCCCCTACGACCGCGGCAAGGGCGAGTCCGAGCGCGAGCGTTTCGCGACCCTACGGGTAGGCGCGGCGGACGCTTCGCGTACCGAGATTCCAGCGACCCTCAGGCAGATCGACCCGCTCGTGGAAGCGGATGCCGAGCCGACGCGGACGATCAGCCTCAAGGCGCTCATGCACGAGGGCCATCATCAGCGCGCCGACCCCGTCCGGGTCGGTGAGTGTCAGGTGTGGGAGCTCGTGAACGAGACGGGCCAGGACCACCCGTTCCATCTCCATGGCTTCTTCTTCCAGGTCGTTCAGGAAAACGGCACGACACCGCCCGAAATCGTGTGGAAAGACACGGTCAACGTGCCGCGGAAAACACAGACCAGGATCGCCTGGCTTCCCGATGATCGTCCAGGCGAGTGGATGTACCACTGCCACATCCTCGAGCACCACGCGATGGGGATGATGGCGCATTTCGCCGTCGTCCCCTGACCTACGTGCCGTCCGAAGCGGTTCCTACGCTTTTCGCATGGCCAAGAGCCCAACTCGAATCGACCTCCTGGAGCTCGACATCGACCTCCGCCTCGCCGACCTCTGGCGGGAGGCCGCCGACGTCCAGGACTGGAATCTCGACGTCGTGGCCGCCTTCATGCGAGCTGCGTACGGCAAGGGGTACTGCGACGCGTTGACCGAGGAGGCACCCGGCAGCCTGTGCGAGGAGCACGGCTACCGGATCCCTGGTCGGCGCCAGCAGACGCCCGCCTGAGCGTCGCCTAGACCAGAGCCGGGCGAGCCGGCGCGTGCTCCTGCACGAAGTCCGGAATCCTCAGCGCGAAGACCGACCCCCTCTTCGTCGTCCGCACGGAACAGCTTCCACCGTGCGCCTTGGCGATCGCATCGACGATGGCCAGGCCGAGCCCGACCCCACCGTGAGTTCGAGAGCGGGCCGGATCAGCTCGTGCGAAGCGATCGAAGATGTGCGCGAGTGCGTCGGCGCCGACGCCGCAGCCCTCGTCCTCGACCTCGATCACGATCGCCGAGCCGTTGGCGCGCGCCCTGAGCTCGATCGGATCCGAGCGGTCGGTGTAGTGGACGGCGTTCTCGAGCAGAGCGTCGAGGGCGACCCGGAGCGCCTCCGGATCCACCCGCACCGACCCTGCGGGCACGGGACCGAGCCGCCACCCGCGTGCTGCGACCTCGGACCAGCGCATGAGCACGTCTTCGAGGAAGACCTCGAGATCGATCGCCTCGAACACGACGAAGTCCGGCTGGTCGGTCTTCGCAAGGAGCAGCAGTTGCTGAAGAATGCGCTCGATCCGGCCGAGCTCGTCCAGCGCGACGTCCACCTCCTGGATCGGCCCGCGCCCGTTCTGCTGCAGGACCTCGAGGTGCCCGCGCGCGATCGTCACCGGTGTGCGCAGCTCGTGGGAGACGTCGTGGAGGAACTGCTCCTGGCGCTCGAGCAGCGCGGCGCGCTCCCGAGCCTGCCGCTCGACCTTCGCGAGCGCATCCTGACGCCGCCGTGCATGCCAGACCATGGCCAGGAACATCGCCGACATAAGCGGCACCTCGAAGAGCTCGCCCCACAGCTGGTCGCCGCCGAGCGCGTCGCCAGCGATCAGCAAGCCGGTCGAGGCGGCCACGAGCGCGAGCACGAAGCCCGTCACTCGGAGCCCCCAGATCCTGAAGCCGTAGAGGAGGGTCAGGCTGACCCAGATGAAGTGGAAGGGGATCGTCTCCCAACTCGGCAACAGCGCCATTGCGGCGAGGTTCGCGAGCGCGAACGCGCCCCAGGCGACCTCGAGACGGCTAAGCCGCATTGACCCTGTAGCCCGCATGGCGAACCGTCTCGATCGGCGCCTCTTCCCCGAGCTTCATGCGCAAGCGCCGAACGCAGACCTCGACCACGTTGGAGCAGGGATCGAAGTGGTAGCCCCAGACCTCTGCGAGGAGGCGCTCGCGGCTGACGATCGTCCCTGCGTGCTCGACGAGATGGTGAAGGACCCGGAACTCTCGATCCGAGAGGTCGGCCACGAGCTCGCCGATCCGCGCCTGGCGCCGGGCGAGGTCGAGCGTGAGGGTGCCGGCGCGGAGGAGGGTGTCGTCATGCCGGACGGCGTTCCGACGCAGCTGGACACGTAGGCGCGCGATCAACTCGTCGAGTGCGAACGGCTTCGGAAGGTAGTCGTTCGCTCCGAGACCGAAGCTCCTCAGCTTGGTCGCCAGGTCGGAGCGCGCGGAAACGATGACGACGGGAACGTCAGGTAGGCGCAGCTGGAGTTGACGGAGGACGGATAGCCCGTCGAGTCCGGGCAGGAGCAGGTCGAGGATGACGGCGTCGTACGAACTGGTGAGGGCGCGCTTGAGGCCCGCCGGCCCATTTTCGGCAGCGTCGACGGCGAAACCCTCCGCCTCCAACCCCCGAGCGAGGAAAGCGAGGATTCGGGGCTCGTCCTCGATCACCAGGATCTGCATCGCCGCGGGTGCGAGCCTAACGCTGATGACCTGCAAATGACGAGGAAATGACATTTTCGTCATCTCACTGCCAGTCGGCCCCGAGGCCGAATAGCGTCGCAGCGGGATGGCCGAGCGCACTGACGTGGCTCAGGCGGAGGAGCCGGCTCCCCTGACGGAGCGGGCGGTCCGGGCCGCGCCGTTTCCGGATCAGGCCGCCAGACACTGGTTCCTGGCAGCGGTCATCTGGCTGACGGTCGTCGACCTCTTCGGCCTCGTGCTGGCGACCGAGTTCGTCACTCCCGAGGCCTTCGGTGGCATCTCCTGGCTCTCGTTCAGCCGCGTCCGGCCCTCGCACGTGAGTGGGGTCATCCTCGCCTGGCTGACGATGATGTACTTCGGCGCGCTCTTCTACATGCTGCCGCGGCTCGTCGGCACGCGGGGCATGTGGAGCGAGCGGCTCGGAGTCTGGTGCGCCTGGGCCTGGAACGTCATGTACGTGCTCGGGGTGATCGGCTTGCTCACGGGCCACAGCCAGGGCCGCGAGTACGGCGAGTTCATCTGGCCGGTCGACATCCTCCTGCTCGTCATCTGGTGCGCGAACATCGTCAACATCCTGGCCACCGTCCAGATGAGGACGATCAGGCCGATCTACGTCTCCGTCTGGTTCTTCATCGCGAGCCCGATCTGGCTGGCCGTCGACTACGCGATCGGCAACGTGATCTGGGACCCGGGGAAGATCTGGAGCGCGCCCTCAGGCGCGCTGACCAACAGCTTGTCGGACGCGATCCTCAACTGGTGGTACGCGCACAACCTCTTCGGCTTATGGCTGACGCCGATGCTTCTCGCGATCACGTACTACATCGTCCCGCGGGTCACGAACACGCCCCTGTACAGCTACACGCTCTCGTTAATCAGCTTCTGGGGGATGGCGTTCTTCTACACGGGCGTCGGCGACCACCACATCCTGCAGTCGCCCACCCCGGCCTGGCTGAAGACGATCGCCGAGGTCTCCTCGTGGATGCTGCTCGTCCCGGTCTTCGCGTTCACGATCAACATCCTCGGGACGATGAAGGGCAACTGGGACAAGTTCTTCACGAACTTACCCCTGCGCTTCACGTTGACGGCGTTCTTCTTCTACTTCCTCGTCAACATCCAGGGCGCGTTCGAGGCCCTGCAGCCGTTCAACCGGCTGACGCACTTCACGAACTTCGTCGTTGCGCACGCGCACCTGGCACTGCTCGGCGCCTTCACGATCCTCGGCATGGGAGTGATCGACTACATGGTCGCGCAGGTCTACCAGCGCCCGCTCTTCAGTCGCAGCCTCACGGAGTGGCAGTACTGGCTCGTCACGGTCGGCTTCACGGGCTTCTTCAGCGTGCTGACGCTCGCGGGCTTCCAGCAGGGCTTCAGCTGGGCGCAGGGGATCCCGGAGGTCAACGTGCTGCCCCAGCTTCACGCGTACTACATCGCGCGCGGGATCTTCGGGGCGATGATCGTCGTCTCCGGGATCGTCCAGATCGTCAACATCGGCATGACGATGTTCAGCGACACGGCGGAGCGCAGGCGCCGTGAGACACTGAGCGTCGCCGAGGCGGTCGCACCGCCGGTGAGCGGATGACGGACGACGAGCGCCGGACCGAGGACGCCCGCGTTCCTCGCGGCTGGGCGCGGCACCCACCAGAGCGGATGCTGATCACCCCGCTGGTCGCCGGCGTCGGCGGGCTGATCGCGTTCTTCGTGGTCGTCTTCGTCGTCGTCTGGCTGCCGATCCACACGTTCGACCCGCCGGCCTCGGCGGACTGGACGCCGCTCACGAGCGACGCGGTCAAGGGCCGGAACCTCTTTGCGTCGAACGGCTGTTACGTGTGCCACTCCGGCTACTCGCGGCCGCAGGATGTCCGCTACGCCCTGTACTTCCTCTATCCGAAGGTCTCGCAGCCGGGCGACTTCTACGGAAGCGACCAGACGCCGAACCTCCTCGGCACCGAGCGCACGGGTCCCGACCTGTCTCAGGAGTCGGGGTGGCATCCGGACGACTGGCAGCGGGCGCACTTCTACGACCCGCGGTATATGGACCCGCTCTCGCTGATGCCGTCGATGAAGTCGCTCTTCTCGGACAAGCAGGTCGAGCAGCTCGTGACGTACGTCGAGACCCGGAGCGGCAAGTCGGGTCTCCTCCGCTACGCGGGGCAGCTCTATGCCAAGCACATCGTGCTCGTCAACCAGGGCTTCCCCCAGCCGTACACCGGCTTCCAGGGCGCACACAGGCCCGCGCTGGAGCCGAACGAAAAGGGCCTCGAGCCGCCCGCGGGCCAGCTCGAGGAGGCCCCGAACCTCTCCCAGATCGACCGCAGCTACTGGCTGTCCGGCAACCCCTTGCCGGTGACGGAGCAAAACTTGTTGCGCGGCAAGTCGGTCTTCCTCGATCGCTGCGTCGGATGCCACGGCGTCAACGGCGATGGCAAGGGGCCTGGCGCCAGCTTCCTGTCGCCGACCCCTGCGGACTTCACGGACAAGGACGATGCCTGCTGCGGCGGCGACACCGGTCCGGGTGACTTCTACTACCGCATCCTGCGCGGCTGGCCGGGAACCGCGATGGAAAACTTCGGCGACCGGCTCAGCGTGGACGACATCTGGCGCGTCGTCCTCTTCCTGAAGACGATCCCGAACCACACGCTGAAGAAGAACGTCGTCCCGGAGCCGACGGACTACATCAAGTGGCAACCGTCGAAGGAGCTGCTCGCCTGGTTGAAGACCACGCAGAAGCTCGAGAACAACGTGTCGTTTACGAAAGCGGAGTTCGCGGATCCGTACATCCAGGAGGCGATGCGGATCTTCCCGGGCCTCGCTCCGGGCGACAGCTTCCTCGTCAATGACGGCCAGACACGGCTCTCGCTGCGTGATGCCGCCGCCGGAATCAAGACGATCTACGAGGACCTGCTGAACCGCGCTTGGGCAGATGGACGCGAGCGTGGAGGCAAGCTCCCGGCGGAGGCGCAGAAGGCGATCCCACCGACCGTTCCGGGGCAGCAGTGAGCAAGCGCCCTGGGATCCTCGCCGTCCTGATCGTGGTCGCGCTCGCGATGCCTGTCGCGGCGTTCGCGCACGACCAGCCGGAGACGAACCAGTCGCGCTGGGTGATGGCCGACTGGATGATGGACACCTTCTTCATCTTCTCTGGGCTCGCGCTCGTGGCGTTCATCGCCGCATGGAAGGCGGGTGCGTTCCACGACCTCGACAGCCACGCGTCGATCCCACTCCTGGTCGAGGAAGAGGACTACTACACGCCCGACTGGGCGCTCGACGAGGAGGAGTGGGTCTGATGGCGATGCCGACCGGCGACTCGCCGGAGAAAGCGCAGCAGTACTACCAGTACCTCCAGGCGCATCACGAGACGGACGGCCGCGTGGTCACGTGGACGGTCGACTGGTTCTCGCTCGCCTGGCTGTGGGGCTTCCTGATCGTCCTCACGATCGTCGTCTTCTGGTGGGTCGGCCAGTATCGGACCACGCGTCAGCGCATCCATCCGGTCGACCGCTTCGGCGTGTACACGACCGAGATCGGGCGTCCCGCGACGCGCTTCTTCTTCCTCCTCGCAGCCGTTCTCACCGGCTTCGGGGCCGCGATCGTCTTCGGCCATCTGGTCTGGGGCCAGAAGTTCTGATGTCGGTCGTCAACCCGTTCGTTTCCTACTCTTCCGCGACGGAAGTGATCGTTCCGGCCGGCTCCTGGGATGACCTCTACGCGTCGATGCAGGCGCTGAAAGCTCACGTCCAGGAGTACCCGGGCTGCCAGCGATTCGACGTCTTCGTCCGCGCTCAGGACGACGGCGACATCCTTCTGCACTGCTACACGACGTGGGACACCGAAACGCAGCTCGAGGCGTTCCTGGAGCGCGGCTACACGCTCGAGCGGCTCCTGGCCGACTTCGGCGGCCCGGCAGCCGAGCAGAGCCTGGTGATGGAGAAGGTGTTCTGATGGAGCGTCCCGGGCGGCCCGCACGGCCTCTCGTCGGGTACCGAGACGTCGGCGAGGACGTCCGGCACTCGCGGGCAGCCGTCAATCGGTCCTGGGTCATCCTCGCGATCATGGTCGTGCTCTACCTCGCCTGGACGCTGCTCGTGTTCTTCGTCGAGCCCGGCCTGCGCTAGGCGGCCGCGGGTGTATCTCAAGCATCTCTCGTCGCTTCAATTCCTCAGCTACACAGCGTTTCTCGGCGTCGTCGTTGCCGCGGTCTGCATGCTTCTCCCCGGACGGGCGCCACCGATCCGAACCGAGCCGTACAGCCCGGAGGAGCTCGGCCGTCACGACGACAAGCTCGCGAAGTACTTCGTCGCCGGCGGCGCATTCCTCGTCCTCGGGAGCCTGCACATGGTGGCCAAGAACCTCCCGTGGGCCGCCGAGTGGCTCGCGGGCGCCGGCTACGCGGGCCACCTCGTGCGCGACCTCTCGAACACGCACCTGATGATCGTCGGAGGCGGGACGCTGATCGCGACAGGCCTTTGCTGGTACGTCCTGCCGCGCGTCGTGGGACGGCCGCTCGCCAGCGAGGGCCTCGCGCAGGGCGCCTTCTGGTTCACCGCCGGCGGGCTCACGGTCTTCTACGTGGCCTTCGTCGCCAACGGGATCGCGATCGGGCTGCGGGTCTCGGACGGCTGGGAGTACCAGGCGGCCAAGGCGAGCATGGGCAACTGGTACCGCGCTCCGGTCGGAATGGGTGCGGGCGTGATGGGGATCGGCTACTGGTGTTTCGCCGCCACCGTCCTCCTGACGATCTTCCAGGGCCGGCTCGTCCGAGTGCCGAAGCCGAGCGGGCATCTGTGGAAGTTCTTTGCGACGGGTGCCGCCGGGCTGACCGTCGGAACGGTGCAGGGCGTGATCCAGGTCCAGCCGGCGAACGCGGACTGGCTCTACCGCGCCGGCCACGCGGGAGAGTGGATCGACCCGATCGCGCACGCGCACGTCAACCTCGTGACTGGGCTGACGATGCTCGTCACGGGCACGCTCTTCTACTTCGCACCGCTGCTCGGCGGGAGAGCGCCGTCGCGGCGGGCGGCCAACGCCTGCTTCTATACCCTCCTCGCGGGCTCGCTCGCCTTCTACGGATCGGCGATGTACCTCGGTTTCCACGAAGGCTCTCTCGTCATCGGCCGCGGCCTCTCGCCCGAGCAGGCGGAAGAGGCGACGGCGATTCATCCGTTCCTGCTGATGGGCGCCGGTATTGCCATGCTTGCAGGCTTCTGGCTACTACTCTGGCTCGTTGCGCGGGCATATCGAAGCGCGCGAGCTCCGGCTCGAGGGTTCGTTCTCGTGGGCTGCGCGGCGCTCGCCGTCGGGACGCTCCAGGGCCCGATTCAGGCGTTTCCCGCGGTGCACGATCTGCTCGACCGCGGCGGGGACGCGGGCTCGGTGATCGTCAACCTCCACGCACAGCTGAACATGCTCGGCGGCTTGCTCGCGATGCTGATCGGCGTGACCCTCGCGCTGCTGGCGCAACTCGGCGGCTCGCCGGTCGCCCGGGCCGAGCGCGCCGCTCTCCTCGGTATCGGCTTCGGCGTCGCGACCTACTACGGAGTCGGCCTCGAGACCTCCATCGTCGAGGCTCATGACGTCTCTCGCGGGGCGACCTTCCACGACGCCGTCGCGCGCCTCGAGCCCTGGTCCGCGCTCCTCCTCGTTCCGGCCGCGCTCGCCGTGCTCACGGGCTTCTCCTGCTTCGCCGTGAGCGCGTGGCGGATGACGGCCCGGCAGCGGCGGGCCGGGGCCGAGGCGATCGTCGCCGCGCCCGAGATGTTCACGGGCCGGATCCCTCGGCGCGTGCGGCGACGAAGCCCCGCAGCCCTGGCCGGGTACGAGTTGCCGATGGCGTTGCTCGGATTCCCGGGCATCGGCTGGCTGTTCGCTGGCTTCTCGTTTACCGCCTCGGTGTTGCTGCTGGCCGGCCCCGCTGTGACTTGGGCCGTGATCCCGCTCGCCTTTTCACCGTTCGGGGAGGGGCCGCTGAACACGATCGGCTGGAAGGTCGAGCTCGTCTGGATTCCCGCGACCGCGCTCCTGTCGACGCTACTGCTCTACCGGGCGCAGCGCCGGCGTCGGCTCCTCCTCGACGGCAGTCCTCCGAAAGCGCCGCGCCGCCACAGGCAAAAGGGCTACCGCACGCGCGTCAGCGTCGCGGCGGGGACGATCGTGCTGCTTCTTGTCTCCTTGCCGTTCGTTCCCGCAGTCGCCGGAGTCGGCGGCAGCTCGATCCGCTACGCGTATCAGACGAGGCTCACGCCCGAGATCGTGGGCCAGTTCCTGGGCACGCGGCACGGCCCGGTCAAGCTCTTCACGTGGCAGGAGCCGCAGAGCCCGTATCCCGCGGATGCGCTTCGGGTCCGCGCCGGCGACGTGCGGGCACTCGTCGCACGCGCCGCGGCCGTCGACGATCCGGCCGAATACGGCCTCTACGACCTCGACCAGAGCACTCGCGTCCCCCTTCGTGTGCGCTCCGGGACGGGGCGGCAGCTCGAGTTCGCGCCGCGGCACCGCTTGCGCCCGGGCCGGTACATGTTCGTCGCCACGCACCAGGGGATGTTCGGTGGCCGGGACTTCGCGTACCTCACCGTGGTCCGGCCCGGTCAGCCCGTGACGCCGATCAACTCGTCCAGGAAAGGGTCCGTCCCCCAAATCGCGGACTCGCTTCTCCCCGTTGCCGCTGCTCTTGTCGCCTTGCTGTTCGTGTTCCTCCTGGCGCGGTCGTATTGGCAGCGGCCGGCGGGCCAAAAGGCGCTCTGGGCGGCAGGCTTTGCCTTCTTCGCAATTGCCACCGTGTGCGAGGCCGTCGCCCAGCGAGCGGGGTGGACCCCGACGCTTTTCCGTTCGTACTACATCGCCGGCGGAGTGCTCACCGTTGTGTACCTCGGCGCGGGCTCCGCCTGGCTCTTGCTTCGCCCGAGGGCCAGAGACGTCCTGCTCGGCGCTCTTGCAGTCGGAAGTATCGCGGCGGCCGTTTCCGTCTGGCTCGCTCCCGTCAACGAGCATGTGCTCGCGACCACGGCCAGTGGGAGGCCGCCGGACAACGGCGCGCTGGTTGGGCATGCCTTCCTGTGGGCTGTCGTCTTCAACTCGGCCGGAACCGCGGTCCTGATCGGCGGATCGCTGTACTCGATCGCCCGAAACCGTCGCGTCAGCGCCAACGTCTGGATCGCCTCAGGCGCGCTCGTCGTCGCTCTCGCGACGGGGCTCTCGCGCACCGGCGCCTACTCGCTCGTGTATCTCGGGCAGGTCGTCGGGATCGCGCTCATGTTCTGCGGTTTCACCTTTGCCGGGCGGAAGATCGAGCCCACGCCGGCTCCCAAGCCCGAGGCCTCACCGTCAAGGCCGGCTCTCGCGCGATGACGATCGACGCCCAAGCCCTCCGGGTCTATGCCGCGGAGATCAGCCGGGAACGCGTCACCCGCACGCGCGGGCGGCTTCGCTCCCTCTCGCCGCGAGAGCTGAGGACGGTCGAGGAGGCCGCCGAGGCCGTCGGCCAGGCTGTTGCTTGTTGCCTTCTCGAGACCGCAGCGTCGAATGCGTCGCTCGCCGCCGTGCTGGCCGACCTGTACCCGGTCGGAAACGGAACGGCTCGGGGCTAGACTCTTTGCCGTGCCACGCCCAAGCCCGGTTCGGCTCGTCGTCGCCCTTTCCGTCGCCGCCGCGCTCGCGATCTTCTTGCTCTACGTGTCCGTTGCCGGCGGCACGCCGTCGATCCAGCCGAGCCAGCTGCACGGCCGGAAAGGCGAGGTCGCGCTCGTCGGCAAGGTGACGGGCTCGCCCGCCGGGGACGCGCACTCGGACGGGCTGCGGTTCCGGATCCGGGACGTCTCCGGCGCAGCGAGCGTGCCGGTCGTCTACACGGGCTCCGTGCCGGACCTGTTCAAGGTCGGGCGGGAGGTTCGCGTCGAAGGCAAGCTGCGCGACGGCGTCTTCGTGGCCAAACGGGACTCGCTCCGCACGAAGTGCCCCTCGAAGTACACGACTAAGAAGTCGACCTAATGCCTGAGCTCGGGCGCGCGGCACTGGTGCTCTGCCTCGGCCTTGCGCTCTACGCGCTCGTCGCCGGTGGCTACGCGGCCGCGGCCCGCAAGCGGCGGCTCGCCCGGTCGGCTCAGAACGCCCTCTTCGCGGCCTTCGCGTCGACTGTCGTCGCGGCGATCGTGCTCCTCGCGGCGCTGCTCAGGCACGACTTCTCGTTCACGTACGTCGCCGAGCACACGAGCCGCAGGCTGCCGACGCCGTACACGATCTCCGCCTTCTGGGGCGGCCAGGAGGGCTCGCTGCTGCTCTGGCTGCTCGTCCTGACCGGCCTGTCCACGCTCGCAGTCGCCTTCGCGCGGCGAACGGCGGCCGACCTCGTCGCGTGGGTCGTCCCGGTGCTCGCCCTCGTGGCGAGCTTCTTCGCGTTCATGCTCGTCGCGGTGTCGAGCCCGTTCGCGACACAGGTCGCGCCCACGGACGGCGCGGGCCTCAACCCGAGCCTCCAGAACCCGTACATGATGATCCACCCGCCGTGCCTCTACCTCGGCTACGTCGGCCTGACGATCCCGTTCGCGTTCGCGATGGGCGCGCTGCTCGCGCGGCGCGCCGACGAGCTCTGGATCGTGCTCACACGACGCTGGACGCTCTTCGCGTGGACGGCGCTCGGCATCGGCCAGCTCCTCGGCGCGCACTGGGCCTACGTCGAGGTGGGGTGGGGCGGCTACTACGCGTGGGACCCGGTCGAGAACGCGGCGCTGATGCCGTGGCTCGCGGCAACGGCGTTCCTGCACTCGGTGATGATCCAGGAGAAGCGGGGCATGTTGAAGGTGTGGAACGTGCTCCTGGTGACGCTCGCCTTCTGTCTGGCGCTCTTCGGGACCTTCCTGACGCGGTCGGGAGTGGTGAGCTCGATCCACTCGTTCACCCAGAGCCCGCTCGGAGGATGGTTCCTGGGCTTCATCTGCGTGATCGCGATCGGCTCGCTCGCGCTCATCCTCAACCGCCTGCCGCTGCTCCACTCGAAGACGCGGATGGAGTCGCTCGTGTCGCGCGAAGCGACGTTCCTCTACAACAACCTGCTGCTCGTGGCGCTCTGCCTGACGATTCTCTGGGGCGTCATCTTCCCGATCCTCTCGGAGGCCGTCCGCGGCGAGCAGATCACGGTCAGCGGGCCCTACTACAACTTCTTCCTGCGCATCTTCGGGCTCCCGCTGCTCCTGCTGATGGGGATCGGCCCACTCGTCGCGTGGCGTCGTGCCTCCTTGCGGTCTCTGGGGCGGAGCTTCGCGTGGCCGGCGGGGATCGCGCTCGTGGTGGGGCTCGTGCTGCTCCTGCTCGGAGCGGGGTCGTCCTGGATCGGCCTGCTCGCCTACACGTTCGCCGCGTTCGTCCTGGGCTCGATCGGTTACGAGTTCGTACGCGGGACCCGGGCGCGGCACGCGCTCACGGGCGGGCCGTGGCTCGCGGCGTTCTCGGAGCTCGTCGCGCGCAACCGGCGCCGCTACGGCGGCTACATCGTCCACGCGGCGGTCGTGCTCCTCGCGATCGGCGTCGTCGGCTCGAACGCCTACGACAAGGTCTCCGAGCGGACGCTGTCGGCCGGCGGGTCGATGTCGATCGGCCACTACGGCCTCACGTACAACAAGCTCGTGCGGCAGCAGGGCGCGAACGACACCGAGTTCCGCGCGCTGCTCGACGTGCGCAAGAACGGGAACCGGATCGGCACGCTCAAGTCGGGCAAGAACTCGTACCCCGCGGAGCAGCAGACCTCGAACGAGGTCGGCATCCGCACCGACTACCTGACCGGCGAGGACCTGTTCGTGATCACCGACCAGATCAACCCGAACGGGACGATCGCGTTCAAGGTCCTCGTCAAGCCGCTCGTCAACCTGATCTGGCTCGCCGGCGTCGTGTTCCTGATCGGCTCGCTCGTCGCGCTGTGGCCGAGCGCGGTCGAGCAGCGGCGGCTCGCGGACCGTTACCGCGAGCTGCGGGCGTACGCCAGGGCATGACGGCGGCTGCGCTTGCGATCGGGGCACTGCTCGCGTGCGCGTGCGTGCTGTTCGTCGCGCTCCCGTTCCTGCGCGAGCCGGATCCCGTCGAGGACCGGTTGGACGAGCCGGGGGCGCTCGAGAAGCGCGCGCTCGAGCTCGCGGAGGACAAGGACCGTGCCCTCGCCGCGCTCAAGGAGCTCGAGTTCGACCACCGGACCGGCAAGATCTCCGATGAGGACTACAGCGAGCTGATCGGCCCGCTGCGGCTGCGGGTCGCCGAGGCGCTCAGGGCGCTGGAGCCGACGGCGCAGCCGTCTGTCCGCGCCAGCGGACCGGGGGAGGGGGTTCGGGGGAACCGGGAGGTTCCCCCGAGGGTCGCTGATGGCTAGAGCCAAGTGCCAGACGTGCGGGGCGAAGCTGCCCGCGAAGAGCAAGTTCTGCCCCGAGTGCGGGACCGCGGTCGCCTCGGGGGACACCGTCGTCCAGGAGGTCCCTCCGGGCGAAGACGGTCCGACCCCGGTTCAGCCGCACGTCTCGGAGCGACGCTACTTCGGCGTCCCGCCGGCCGGCGTCCTGCTCGTGCTCGCGGTCGTGGGCATGATCGGCGCGATCGTGCTGTTCGCGACCGGGCTCTGGCCGTGGGGCCTGATCGTGCTCGGAGTGTCCCTGTTCATGGTCACGGGCTTCATCTCGGCGCAACGACACGGTCCCGCCGAGGATGGGCCCGCGTCTCGTGCCTTCGCCTCGGTCTGGTCCCGGGCCGGGGTCGCGAAGGAGACGGTCGCGGCACACGGAGGTGCGAGGATCGAGCTCGCGCGGCTGCGGCGCGACGCGAGCGGGCTCGGGCGCGCGCGAAGCCAGCGGGCACGTGAGCTCGGCGAGGCCGTGTACGCGAAGAACACGACCGCGACGAAGGAGCTGAAGCAGCAGATGAAGGAAATCGACGACGAGCTCGCGGCGAAGGAGGCCCAGATGGCGAAGGTGACGATCGACGCGCAGGACCGGGTCGGCAAGGCGAAGCTCCAGGCCCAGCCGACCCAGGTCGTGGCAAGCGAGCTCCCCGACGAGGCGCCCGAGCCGGCAACCGTGCCCGAGCCGTTCCCGCCGCCCGACGAGGGGCAACCGCCGGAGCCGGCGCAGGTCCCGGAGCCGTCTCCGCCGCCCGATGAGGGCGACCGCCCGAAGCCACCCGAGATCCCGGAGCCGAGCCCGCAGCAGAGCTCCGACTAGGTCTCGTCCGAAGAACCCGCTAAAATCCAGCGACTTTTGCATCCGGGCAGGGACGTTTTGCCCTGTCACGAAGGATTTCCCGATGCCCCGTCGCCTCCTCCTCTTCTCTCTCGTCTGCCTCATCGCCGTGATGGCGTCGACGACCGGGAGGCCGGCGCGGGCCGACAGGATCGAGTCGCTCCAGACGAAGATCGCCGACGCCCAGGTCCAGGAGTCGCGGCTGCAGTCCGACATCGGCTCGATCGAGGGCCGGATCCGCACGCTCGAGAACCAGGTCGGCGGCGTCTCGACGAAGCTCGACGCGCTCGAGCACGACCTCGAGCTCCAGCAGATCCGGCTGAACCGGATCCGGCGGCTCTACCAGTTCCAGACCCAGCAGCTCGACTTCTTCTCGCACGAGTACAACGTCTCCGTCCAGCGGCTCAATGCGCGCCTGATCGAGATCTACGAGACGCAGCAGGAGCCGTCTACGCTCGATGTGCTCATGTCAGCCCACAGCCTCAGCGACTTCCTCGACCAGGTCGACTACGTCCGCAGCATCGGCTCGCAGGATGCCGTCATCACGACGTCCGTGCTCGGCGCCAAGGACCGGTGGCACTCGGCGCGCGCCAAGACCGGGGTCACGAAGAAGAAGGTCGAGACCGTGACGCGCACGATCGCGGTGCGGACCTCGGAGGTGCGTGCCGAGAAGCAGCGCCTCCTGATCAGCGAAAAGGGCCTGGCCGCAGTGCGCGGCAAAAAGAAGTCGCGGCTCGCCTCGGTCCAGGAGAGCAAGGCCGAGTACCTGCACGAGGTCGCGGGGCTGCAGGCGGCGAGCAGGCAGGTGACCGCGCAGCTCCAGTCGTCGGGCTCGTCGAGCTATAGCTCCACGCCCTCCTCGAGCGGACTGATCTGGCCGGTCAACGGGCCGGTCGTCAGCGGCTTCGGGATGCGCTGGGGCCGCATGCACGAGGGCATCGACATCGGTGTCGGCTACGGGACGCCGATCCACGCAGCCGCGAGCGGGACGGTCGTCTTCTCGGGCTGGATGGACGGCTACGGGAACTTCGTGATCATCGACCACGGCGGCGGCATGGCGACCGCGTACGGGCATCAGTCGGCGATCGCCGTCGGTGGCGGACAGAGCGTCTCCCAGGGCCAGGTGATCGGCTACGTCGGCTGCACGGGCCACTGCTTCGGCCCGCACCTGCACTTCGAGGTGCGCATCAACGGCTCTCCGGTCGACCCGCTCGGCTATCTCTGAGAAGCGACCCGGGCCAGGTGCAGGTCCGGCAGATGGCGGTAGCGCTCGTCGAGGTCGAAGCCATAGCCGACGAAGAACTCGTCCGGGACCGTGAAGCCGATGTACTTGACCGGCAGGTCGTCGACGAGGCGGCGGTACGGACGGTCGAGGAACGTGACAGCGGCCAGCGACGCCGGCTCCCGCAACGAGAGCGTGCGGCACACGTAGTTGAGCGTCAGCCCGGTGTCGACGACGTCCTCGACGAGCAGCACGTCGCGCCCGGTGATAGAGACGTCGAGATCCTTGATCAGCCGTACCCCGGACTGCTTCGTCCTGCCCACGTAGCCTGCGAGCGCGATGAAGTCGATCGCGTGCGCGATCGGCACCGCGCGAGAGAGGTCTGCGAGGAAGAAGACGCTCGTCTTCAGCGACGAGACGAGGATCGGCTCACGGCCCTCGTAGTCGCGCGCGATCTCCGCGCCCAGCTCGGCCACGCGCGCCCGGATCTCCTCGGCGCTGAGATAGACCTCACCGAGCTCGTCGGGGTTTATGAGGCTAGGTCGAGCTTGTATCGGTCTGCCAACCGCTGGATGTCGCGCTTGTAGAAGAGCTTGACTTTGACGTCCGGGTAGCGCTCCCGGAGCTTCCGCAGCTTCCGGTTCTTCCTCGTGACGAGCGACTGCTTCATCACCGTCACCTCGAGGTAGAGCTCCTGATCCGGAAGGTAGAAGTCCGGCTTGAAGGCCTCGATCACGGTGCCGTCCTCGGCTTCCTCGAGCACGAACGTCCTGGGCTCGTACTCCCAGGGCACCCGATAGTAGTCGAGCAGCTTCGCGCACTCGAGCTCCGCGTCGTTCGCGAAGCGCGGCATCCCCGCACCGCAATATGCCTGGAAATCAGGCGTTTCTGAGGCCACGTCCAAAAATGGTAGCAACGGCTTCGGATACGCCCCTCCACAAGGGGGCCCGGCGTACACTTCGACCAATGCCGGCCGCCGAGCGCTCCTTCACGATCGCGCACATCTCCGACATCCACTGTGGAGGCCCGCATTTCATGCCAAGCCTCATGGATAGGGCGATTGGGGAGATCAACGACCTCCAGCCCGACATCGTCATCTGCACCGGCGACCTGACGACGTTCGGGTTCAAGCAGGAGTTCGCGCAGGCGAAGTCGTACCTCGACCGGCTCGAGTGCGAGTCGCTCGTCGTCGTGCCGGGGAACCACGACTCGCGGAACGTCGGCTACATCCATTTCGAGCAGCTTTTCGGCGCGCGCAACTCGGTTCTTCACCACGAGGGCGTGTCGGTCGTCGCGGTCGACTCGACCGAGCCGGACCTCGACCACGGCCAGATCGGCCGCGGGCGCTACCGCTGGATCGAGGAGCAGTTCCGCGAGGATGCCGACCTCAAGATCTTCGTGTTGCACCACCACCTCCTGCCAGTTCCAGGCACCGGCCGCGAGCGAAACGTCGTCTACGACGCCGGCGACGCGATCGAGTGCCTGCAGCGCGCAGGCGTCAATCTCGTGCTCTCCGGGCACAAGCACGTTCCGTATGCCTGGAGGCTCGAGGACCTGTTCATCGTCAACACGGGAACCGTGTCGTCACTGCGCCTGCGTGGGAACACGAGGCCCTGTTACAACGTCGTCGAGATCTCGGGCTCGCACGTCGACGTCTGGCGCAAGTACCCGTTCCACGGGCAGGAGCGGATCATCCAGTTCTCGACCGAGACGCTCTCGTTCGAGAAGTACACCGCGCGCATCGAGTCCGAGGTGACGACGCACTCGTGAACGCAATCGCGCTCATCGACGGCGAGCACCACGGAGACGTCGTGCGCGATGCGCTCGCCGAGCTCCCGTACGAGTTCGTCGGCGCGATCCTCGTCGGCGGCACGGAGAAGCTGCGCGGCGGCGAGGACTACGGCGTCCCGCTGGTCGAGTCGCTGGACGAGACGCGGGCGGAGGTCGTCGTCGATCTCTCGGACGAGCCGGTGCTCGGGCCGCGCGAGCGGATGCTCTGGGCGAGCAGGGTGCTCGCCCAGGGGCTCGAGTACGTCGGCGCCGACTTCCGCTTTCGGCCGCCCGCGTACTTGCCCGCTCCAACCGTGCCTTCGCTCGCGGTCATCGGAACCGGCAAGCGGATCGGGAAGACGGCCGTCACCGGGCACGTCGCGCGCCTGCTCTCGCAGCGCAGCGACGTCGTGGTCGTGTCGATGGGCCGTGGCGGGCCTCCGGAGCCCGAGCTCGTCCAGGTCGCGCCGACGTTGGACCAGCTCCTGGACATCTCCCGCGCGGGCGGGCATGCAGCCTCCGACTACCTGGAGACCGCGGCCCTGGCCGGTGTTCCGACTATCGGCTGCCGGCGGGCGGGGGGAGGGCTCGCCGGCGACGTGTTCACGTCGAACCTGCGGCTAGGGATCGAGCTCGCCGAAGAGCAGCGCCCGGACGTCGTCGTGTTCGACGGCAGCGGGGCTTCGATCCCACCCGTCTCGGTCGACGGCCGCGTGCTCGTCGTCGGGCCCGCGCAGGACGCGACCGCGTATCTCAACCCGTACCGTGTGCTCGTCTCGGACCTCGTCCTGCTGATGGGCGGCGGCGAGACGGCGCCGATCCGCAAGCTCAAGGAGGTTCCGGTGATCCCGGTCGAGCTTCGCCTGAGGCCCGTGACGCCGCTGGCCGGTCGCCGCGTCGCCGTCTTCACCGCTGGGCCCGCGCCCATCGACCACCTCGAGGCCGAAGTCGTCCACGTGTCGCGGAGCCTCGGCGACCGCGCGGCGCTGCGCGAGGAGTTGAAGGGCATCGACGCGGACGCGTTCCTCGTCGAGATCAAGGCCGCCGCGATCGACGTCGTCGCCGAGGCGGCCGTCGAGCGCGGCATCGAGTGCGTGTTCGCGGCAAACGATGTCCGCCCGCTCGATCCAGGCGTCGACCTGGATGCGGAGCTGCTGTCCCTGAGCCGCGAGCCGGTGGCCGGATGAGCGAACGTCGGCGAACCGATCCGATCCCGCTCGGGGGCGGCGACGAGCCGTATTCGAAGGGCCTCATGGCCCGCGCGCTGATGCGGGTCGGCGTCTCGGCAGTCCGCGCGTACGAGGTTGCCCGCCGGATCGAGCAGGACATGCTCTCGCGCAAACAGGACTCGATCGAGCTCGACCGGGTCGAGGAGCTCGCCGAGGACGTGCTCGGCGAGAGCGAGGGCCAGGAGGCGGTTCGCGACCTGCGCCGCTACAGCGACCTGGCCGACCTCGACCTGCCGATCATCGTCCTCATCGGCGGTGCGACCGGGACGGGCAAGTCCACGGTCGCCACCGAGGTCGCGTACCGGCTCGGAGTCACGCGCGTCACATCGACCGACTTCGTCCGCCAGACCCTCCGTGCCTTCTTCAGCCCGGAGTTCATGCCGTCGATCCACTACTCGAGCTTCGAGGCGGGCCGTTCGCTGCGGAGCGCCGAGGCGGAGGAGGTCGACCCTCTCCTGCACGGCTTTCTCGACCAGACGCGGAACGTGCTCGTCGGCGTGAATGCCGCGATCGAGCGCTCGCTCGCGGAAGGCTGGTCGACCGTGCTCGAAGGCGTGCACCTGGTTCCCGGGCTGACCGCGCCGATCGCGGACGCGCTCGTCGTCCAGTGCGTGCTCGCGATCCAGAGCGAGGATGCGCACGCGAGCCATTTCTGGATCCGAGACATCGCTTCCGAGGGCGCCCGCGCGCTCGACAAGTACCTGGATCACCTGGGCGACATCCGGTACCTCCAGGACTACATCGTCGAGCGTGCGCAGCGAGACGACGTGCCGGTGATCTGGAATAAGGACCGAGAGGGAGCGACGTCTGCCGTGCTCGAGCTCGTCCTCAGCGCTGCGGAACGGCTACAACGGGTTTAGTGGCCCTTCCGGCGATGAGCCCATCACTTCCGACGGCCGCTGAGCGGCGCCATGCGGTGTCCTCAGTCGCCCCAATGCTGACTAGCATTGGGGCTCCCTGCGTCCTACCCTGGCTTGCTCACCGACCCCCGGAAGCGGGGGCGCACCACCGGAAGGACCACTGATGGCAAAGGCCGTGGAAGCCGTTCCCGAGCAGGAGCAGTCTGCGCGTCCGCCGTGCATGTGCGAGAGCTACGCGCGGGTAACCGAGCGTTCAGCCCTGGCGAGTGCGCGCTGGCTCGGGCGCGCCGACGAGGATGCTGCTCAGGAAGCCGCGCGCGCGGGGATGCTCGAGGCGCTCGAGCAGCTCCCCATCGATGGGCAAATCGTGATCGGCGCCGGCGAGGCGGCCGAACGCCTGGAAGCCGGGCAGCGGATCGGCGCCGGCGGTGAGCCGACCGATCTCGCGCTCGATCCGCTCGAAGGCGTCGGCATCGTCGCGCGTGGGGGAGGCGGGGCGATGTCGATGATCGCGTCCGGCCCCTCGGGAGCGTTTCCGAATCTGCCGGACATGTATATGCGCAAGATGGCCGTCGGGCCGACCCCGCGCGGCAAGATCGACCTCAGGCGCCCTCGACCTGATCGCCGAGATCCGCGACGCCGGCGCACGCATCAAGCTGATTCAGGACGGTGACGTGACTGCGTCCATCTCCGCGGCCGTCCGCGGCACGAACGACCACCTCGCAATCGGGATCGGCGGCACGAGGCAGGCAGTCCTCACCGCAGCAGCGCTGCGCTGCCTCGGCGGCGAGATGCAGGCTCAGCTGTGGCCGAGTGGCCGACGACGCGGAGCGAGATCGAGCGCGCCCGGGAGGACGGGATCGCCGACATCGAGCGGATCTTCTCGATCGACGACCTGGCCCCGATCGAGGTGATCGTGGCGGCGACCGGAGTCTCGAACGGCGACCTCCTACGCGGAGTGCGGTACGGCGCGGACAGCGCGCGGACACACTCCCTCGTCATGTGCACGCGCTGCAACTGGGTGCGCTTCGTGGACGGAACCCACTTCTTCGCACGCGAACGCCGCGAAGAGGTTCGCCTCTTGTAGCCTGTTTCTCGTGCCCACGAAAGACGACGTCACCGAGGCGCTGCGAGGGGTCGAGGACCCGGAGCTCGGCATGGACATCGTCGAGCTGGGACTGCTCTACGACGTCGAGGTCGACGGGCCGAACGTCAAGGTCGTGCACAGCCTGACGTCCATGGGCTGCCCGGCCGGGCCGATGATCCAGGAGGGCATCCACGACGCGACCGCCGCCGTCCCGGGTGTCGAGGCCGTCGAGGTCGAGCTCACGTGGGATCCTCCGTGGACGCCGGAGCGCATGTCCGACGACGCGAAGTTCATCCTCGG
>WNGI01000303.1_pt1 | contig 44655 bp, 34 predicted proteins | sample 5400621 | NCBI WGS metagenome assembly WNGI01 (sample SAMN13153374, study PRJNA577476) | soil metagenome | isolation source: 20 cm soil or saprolite under Garry oak tree replicate 1 | place: USA:California | collected 2016-06-15
CAGTCGGCGACGCGGATGTGCGAAAATATCTGCTGCTGAACTCGAGATAATCGCGCAGTTGCTTACCGGTGATTCGTACCGCGCGCAGAGTGTTGTCGTAAGGATAGAGTTGCGCCACTTGCGCGATCGTGATGGAGCCCGGTTGCAGCACGACGTCGGTTGAAAACGCAGCCGTAGACGCCAGATCGGATCCTGCCGCCTTCCTCTCCGTCTCGAGAATGAAATCGATAAGCGGCGTATCCTTGAGACGCGCGGAATCGGTAGCCCACCGCTCCGACGTGGTGCCTATCGGCGTAGTCACGTAGGCGACCGCCTCTCGATGGATCGCGTCGGTAGCCGCGAGAACCGCGGGACTCTCGACGTGGCCAGACGCCTGAATCAGGTCGCTCGTCTTCCCGGTAACGATCCAGCGTCCACCCGATCTCGACAGCAGGAGGTGCGCAACATCGACGCTCGTTGCCCAGTTCTTCGGTTGAATGAGCAGCGTCTGACCGATGTTGGTCCCCCGCATCTCCTTGTGGGAGTGGCCATACAGGACCAGATCGATTCCTTGGATTTCGCTTGCGACGCGCGCCGCCACGTTCTCGCTCGGTACGCCCGTGGTCGCGGTGTCATAGCTGGCAGGCTCGTTGAGTCCGGAGTGAACCGTCACGAGGACGATGTCTGCGCCGGCAGCTCGTACTTCCTTTACCGCCTCCCCGACCGCAGGAACGATATCGCCGAAGCGCAGACGCCCACTGATGTTCTGCGCGTCCCAAAGCGTTACGCCGGGCGTCGTCGCGCCAACGATGCCGACTTTCACGCCTGCCCGTTCGATGATCGTCCATGGACGATAGGCGTGCACGCCGGCGGGATCGATCCGATAGGTGTTGGCCGAGAGGAGAGGAAATCTTGCCTGGCGCACGGCGGAGTCGAGATACGGAACGCCGTAGTTATACTCATGATTGCCGATCGCCGCGGCGTCGTAGTGCATCGCGTTCATCGCCGCGATGACCGGATTCGTGCGGTCGCGCGAAATCCTGGCAGCCACATACGCGAGCGGATTCCCCTGAAGCAGGTCTCCGCCATCGAGCAGTATCACGCGTCCGGGATTGGCAGCCCGAACTGAGTCGACGATCGTGGCGGCGCGAGTGAGTCCGCGTACAGCTTCGGCCTGATTGACGTAGTAATCCCAGCCTCTGAGCCGACCGTGCACGTCGGTCGTGCTGGCGATGACTAGGTCGACATGCTCCGCGGAACGCTGTAATTGCGCGGGTGCGCAGCCCAGCGACATCAGTAAAATCGACCCGAGCGAGAGCGCAGTCCTTCTATCGCGGAAACCCTGATTTCGCCGCATGAATTGCAAAGCTAGTCGTGCGGGCCGGAGCGAGGGAGTGCAACGTTATCGTAACATGTTCGTGACAGGCGGCGAGTTGACGCGACGTCGTCAGGCCAGACAAGTTCCACGCGTGACTGAACCGAGCGCTCCCGCCGAGCGCGTCCTCGTTGTCGACGACGAGCCCGACATCGTTGCGCTCGTGGCGTATCACCTGGCCAAATCCGGGTATTCTGTTTCGACGGCAACAAGCGGCCCCGAGGGGCTTGCAGTAGCGCGACGGGACAAACCCGCGATAATCGTTCTCGATCTGATGCTACCGGGACTGTCCGGCCAGGAGGTCATGGAGCAGCTGCGGGGTGATCCTTCAACGTCGGGCGTTGCAGTCCTGATGCTCACGGCGCGAAGAGAAGAAAGCGATCGCATTCAGGGCCTCACGCTGGGCGCCGACGATTATCTCACCAAGCCATTCAGTCCGCAGGAGCTGGTACTACGTATCGGCGCCATCCTCCGGCGCGTCAAGGCAGGACGCGAGGAGTCGCAGGACGTGAAACAGGTTGGGCCGCTCAGGATCGACAGCACCGCGCATCGTGTTACCGTTGACGGCCGGGAAGTCGACCTCACTCCGACCGAGTTCAGGCTGCTGTTGCTCCTGGCTGAGCGTAAGGGAAGAGTCCAGCCGCGGAACTTGCTGCTGGAGATAGTCTGGGAAGCGGCTCCCGACATTCAGACCCGAACTGTCGACATGCACGTGCAGCGACTCCGTGCCAAGCTCGGTGCAGCGGGCGAACTGATCGAGACCGTTCGCGGTTTCGGCTACCGTATTCGAAACGTCAGCGAACGATCGTGAAGCTCGCGCACCGGCTGCTCCTTCAGTCGCTCGCGATAGTAGCCGTAATGGTGGTCTCGGTTGTCGTCATCATCGACAACCAGCTTTACTCCAGCATCACCGAGCAAACGACCCGTGATCTGGCGGGAGAAGCTCGACTGGTCGCCACTCAGTGGAAACCTGGCGTCGATCCCGACTCTCTGGCCGACGAGGCAGGTGTGGCCACGAGTCATAGAATAACTCTCATCGACTCCGCCGGCCACGTCGTTGGTGACTCCGAATTCGATGGGCCTGCGCTTCTGGCACTGGAGAACCACAGCCACCGCCCCGAAGTAATCGCCGCGAGGACGAGCGGAGTGGGCTCGATTCGGCGTATGAGTCCGTCGACGGGTGAAGAGCAGCTGTATGTTGCCGTGAAAGCACGACGCGGAATTGCGCGCGTCTCCGTCGCGACGCGGAGAGTGGAAGAGCTTTTCGCGAGGGCCCGCAGTGGCGTTCTCCTCGCCGGGGTCATTTCCTTCCTCTTCGCCGCCATCCTGGCAGCGTTCTTTTCTCGCGCCGTCTCGAAGCCAATTACGGACCTTAGGGACGTGGCGCGATCCCTCGCGGCGGGGGAACGAAGGCGTCTTCCGGCGCTGGCAGCGCCGGGCGAAGTAGGTGACCTCGCCGATGCGGTCCACAGGTTGGCCGAGCAGCTCGAGTCACGACTGTCCGCTCTGGCCGCCGAGCGTTCGATTTTATCTGCTCTCGTTGAAACACTGAATGAAGGCGTCATCGCGATCTCTCCGTCGCACGAGGTAGTGCGAATCAATGACACCGGGCGCCGGCTTCTTTCCATTGATCGCGCAGTTCCGTTTGGCATCGACTTCCTGCCGCGCGAGTCGACGCTGCGCAGCGCGATCCTTCTCGCGTTGGATGGAAGCGAGACTGAGCCGGAAGAGATCCTAATCCGCGAGACGACGCTTTCCCTGACGGCCCGCCCTCTCGCGGATGGAGGCGCCGTGGTTGCGTTATTCGACCTTACGCCGATTCGAAAGCTCGAGGCGGTGCGGCGGGATTTCGTGGCAAACGTGTCTCACGAGCTTCGCACGCCACTCACGATAGTGGGCGGTTTCGCCGAGACGCTGCAGGATCCCGACGTGCCGCAGGACAAGCGAGTCGAGTTTGCGAGGACAATTTTCGCCAGCACCCAGCGGATGCAGCGGATAGTTGACGAGCTCCTCGACCTTTCGCGAATCGAGTCCGGACATTGGAAGCCGAGACCACAGCCGATCGCCATTGGGGAGGTGACTGCGGAAATCTTTGGTCGGGTGACACCTGTTGCGCAGCAAAAGGGAATTACTCTCGAGACCGAATTCGCGACTGGTGCGGAAACGATCTACGCCGACCGTACCGCTCTCGAGCAAATTCTCCTCAACCTCGTTGAAAACGCACTTCGCTACACCGGTGAGGGCGGACGAATTACGATCCGAACGGTGCGCCAGGGTAATGGTGTGTCGTTAACGGTAACGGATACCGGCAGCGGAATTTCGCCGGAACACTTGCCAAGGATTTTCGAGCGGTTTTACCGCGCCGACAGTGGTCGGTCGCGCGAGGCGGGCGGCACTGGGCTCGGCCTCGCGATCGTAAGACACCTGATCGAAGCTCATGGCGGTACCGTGAACGCCGAGAGCGTGTTGGGCGCAGGCACGACCATCAGAATCTTCTTCCCCGACGGGGGGACCGTCACGTAAAGCGGTACGCCACCGTAACGCGCCGACAGCGCAGTCGTGACAAACCCTTTACGTGCGATGTGATGACCTGTGACATAGCCGGGAGAGTTTGCAGCGCGACAAACTTCCTTCACGGAGTCACAAGTGATCAAAACGGTTCGCAGCATTGCCGTCGCTTTGTCGGCGGCAGCTCTACTCTCACCGGTTGCCCGAGCGCAATCAGTAGATCTGACCGGAGCAGGCGCAACTTTCCCATATCCCATTTACTCGAAGTGGTTCTCCGACTATGCCCAACGCACCGGAGTAAAAATCAATTATCAGTCGATCGGTTCTGGCGGCGGCATTCGACAGCTTTCGGAGCAAACCGTCGATTTCGGCGCTTCAGACAGTCCGATGAGCGACCAGGAGCTCGCTAGTGCCAAAGGCGGGCCGATTCTGCACTTCCCGACTGTGATGGGCGCGGTCGTTATCACCTACAACCTCCCCACCCTCAACCGCCCTCTCAACCTGAGTGGCGATGTCATCGCCGATATTTTCTCAGGGAAGATCACCAGATGGAATGATGCGCGAATTGTCGCACAGAACCGCGGGGTGACTCTTCCCAATTCTGACATTCTTGTCGTACACAGGTCCGACGGCAGCGGCACGACCTACATCTTCAGCGACTATCTCTCGGCGGTGAGCCCATCGTGGTTGGGCTCGCTCGGGAAAGGCAAGGAAATCAAGTGGCCGGTCGGTCTGGGTGGGAAGGGCAACGAAGGTGTCGCGGGCCAGGTAAAGCAGACGCCGGCCTCGATTGGCTACGTCGAGCTCGCGTACGCGAAACAGAACAAGCTCCCGTATGCCAACGTGCGAAACGCCGCTGGACGTTTCGTTTCTCCTTCGATCGCGTCGGTGACAGCTGCTGCTGCCGCAATGAAGCTCCCGAAGAATACAGACTATCGCGTGTCCATCGTCAACGCGCCGGGCACGGATTCGTATCCGATCTCCTCAATGACGTGGATTCTTGCCTATCAGAATCAACAGGATCGCGTCAAGGGAGCGAAGCTCGTGAATTTCCTGCGCTGGGCATACAAAGACGGTGAGAAGACGGCTTCATCTCTCGACTATGCTCCACTTCCGCCGGCAATGGTTGCGCAGCTGCAGAATAGATTGAAGTCAATTCTCGTCGCCGAAAACCGCGTCGGAGATTCTCGATGAAGCTCTTTCCCGTAGTCATGGGTATGCTCCTGCCTGTCGCATTACTTGCGCAGCAGCCAGCGCCCGACACAACTAAACCCGCGCCTCCGCCGGCAGCCGTTTCAGTGCCGGTCGATTTCTCCGGCGTATTGTACGCCAACTTCCAGTACCGCGGAGATGCGGGCGCCGCGAAGTCGACCAACAAGTTCGACGTGGAGCGGGCGTACCTGACATTCAGGATGCCGGCAGGCGATCGCGCCAGCATTCGTGTAACGGCCGACGTTTTTCAGCAGACCACCGCCCCCAATGACGCGTTCTATCGAGGATGGGTGATCCGTGCCAAGTACGCGTACCTCCAGTACGATCTGGTCAAGAGGGCGTCCTGGAACGCCAACATTCGCGGCGGTCTTCTTCACAACGTTGTGATCGATCACGTGGAGTCGTTCTGGCCGCGCTGGATCTCACAGTCTCCAGTTGAGCGAGCAGGATTCTTTTCATCCGCGGATGCCGGCGTGGCGACTCTATGGACATTGCCGAACAAGCTCGGCGAGTTCTATGCAACTGTCGTGAACGGAACTGGATATACGTCGCGCGAGACCGACCGATTCAAGGACTACGCGGCTCGGCTTTCCATCACTCCGCTCTCGGGTTCCGGCAACAAAGTGATAAAGACCTTCGCGCTAACGGGTTGGACTTACGTTGGCGCAGTCGCGAGCAGCTTCGTTGCTGGCGGTGCTGGACAGATCGGTCCGGTTGGCGTTTCGTTGCCAAGAACCAGATCGGGGGTCTTCGCCGGCGTGCGCGATCCGCGCTTTTCCGCTGGTCTCGAGTGGGATACGCGTAAGGATGCCAGAGAGACAGGAGCAAACACCATTGCAGCGCCTCGGGTCGAAGTCGACAGCACAGGACGACTCGTGGCGGCGTTCGCGACTATCAAACCATTCCAGCTCAGGAACGACAAGTCGACGTTCCCACTCGGTCTTATCGGCCGTTGGGACCGGTTCAAACCGAACACGGCGACGTCTGGGTACATCAATACCGTGATTGGCGGTCTGACGTGGGATCTCAATAAGAAGTCGGCACTGGCGCTCGACTACCAGGAACAGACCCCGCATTCAGGGGCAGTCATTGCCGCAACCAGGACCTACTTCCTGCACCTCGTCGCCAACTTCTAGCGGCGGCCGAACTGTGTAGACGAGCGCCCTTGGGCGGTTGTGACAATGTCGTTACCTGACGTGTGTCGTGACCCCTCAGGGGCGTTCCTATTTTTCCTGTACCAATCCCTCCGCAAAAGGAGCCATTCCGTGAGAGCCCTGAAAGCCGCCGCCCTCATGTTGTTGGTCGTCGCATGCTCCAAAGAAGGTGCAAACAATTCCAGCACAGCTTCCTCTACTGGATCGTCGAGCGGTTCGGTCGACCTGACTGGAGCCGGCGCGACGTTCCCCTATCCGCTCTATTCGAAGTGGTTCTCCGAATACGCGAGACGCACTGGTGTGAAGATCAACTACCAGTCTATCGGATCGGGCGGAGGCATCAGGCAATTGTCCGAGGGCACCGTCGACTTCGGCGCGTCCGACAGCCCCATGAGTGATGACGAAATGAAGAAAGCGAAGGGCGGGCCCATCATCCACATCCCCACGGTGCTGGGCGCAGTCGTTATCACCTACAACGTTCCGGGCTTGACCGCGCCGATCAACCTGACCGCCAGAGCGATCGCTGACATATTCTCCGGGCGTATCACGAAGTGGAGTGATACCCGAATCACCTCGCTCAATCCGGGGGTAACGCTCCCCGGCACAGACATCCTCGTCGTTCATCGATCCGACGGAAGTGGCACCACCTACATCTTCACCGACTACCTGACCAAAGCCGTTCCTGTCTGGAGCACCAGTGTTGGGAAAGGGAAAGAAGTCAAATGGCCGGTCGGCTTGGGTGCAAAGGGCAACGAAGGTGTCGCGGGCCAGGTAAAGCAAACTCCGGGGGCGATCGGATACGTGGAGCTTGCCTACGCAAAGCAGAACAGGCTGGCAATGGCCGCCGTAGCCAACAAAGCGGGCAAGACGATTCTGGCGTCGGTCCCCGCGATGACCGCTGCCGCGGCCGGCGCGGCGCAAGCACTCCCGGCTAACACCGACTACAGGATTTCGATCGTCGACGCACCAGGTCCGGACAGCTACCCGATTTCGTCGTTCACCTGGATTCTCGTCTATCAGCACCAGCGAGACGCGGTGAAGGGCAAGAAGCTGGTCGACTTCCTGAACTGGGCTCTCACCGACGGGGAAGCCCAGGCACCTCCACTCGATTATGCGCCACTACCCGCGGACATGGCGTCGAAGGTGAGGGCAAAGCTCGCCACAATCGATTTAGCCGGCGCGCAGTGACTGCGCTTCCCGCACACTGGCTAGACAAAGATCGTCGCAGGCTGCGCGTCGAAGAGTTTTCGATCGGTGATCGGATCTACGAGCTGGTTACAGCGGCCTGCGCACTGGTGGTGCCCGCCCTCGTGGTCTCGATCGCCGTTGCGATTTTCGCCGCGGCGTGGCCGGCGTTTGCCAAACTCGGATTGTCGATCGTCACCTCGAGCAGCTGGGATGTCGCCGGCGGCTCATTTGGCGCGGCGCCGGCCCTCTTTGGAACTCTGGTTTCTTCTGCGGTTGCCTTGATTATTGCGACGCCTTTAGCCATCGGCGTCGCAATCTTTTTGTCTGAATTCTCGCCCGCCTGGCTGCGCCAGCCTGTCGGTTTTCTCGTCGATCTCCTGGCGGCGATCCCGAGCGTTGTTTACGGGTTGTGGGGCATTTTTGTCCTGATACCGCTGCTGCGCGAGCAGGTGATGCCATTTCTCCGCGACACTCTTCACCTTGGCGCGACCCCTCTGTTCAGGGGGCCGGCTTACGGGCCCAGCATGCTGGCGGCTGGAGTGATACTCGCAATAATGGCATTGCCCTACATATCTGCGGTGTCCCGGGAAGTGCTGATGGCAGTTCCACGATCGCAGCGCGAAGCGGCTCTCGCTCTGGGTGCAACGCGCTGGGAGATGATTCGCGACGCTGTGATTCCATACGCGCGATCGGGCATCATCGGCGGGATCATGCTCGGCCTCGGACGCGCGCTCGGCGAGACGATGGCGGTCACAATGGTAATTGGGAACAGGCCAGAGATCTCGGCGTCGCTCTTAGCACCCGGATATACCATGGCGTCGCTCATCGCCAACGAGTTCAGCGAAGCCACTAATGATCTGCACCTCTCTGCCCTGATGGCGGTGGGCGCTGTTCTCTTCGTGATCACGCTAATCGTGAATGGCACTGCTCGCTGGCTGGTATGGAGCGTATCACGGAGTCGTGCCAAGTGAGAACCGCGCGGGGTCGCCACCTTCTCAGCGGCGGGATGATCGGGCTTACGTATTTGGCCGCAATTCTCGCGACCCTGCCCCTGTTGCTGATACTCCTGCACCTGCTGCGCAAAGGAGCAACCTCGCTTTCACTCTCATTCTTCACGCATATGCCGAGGCCGGTCGGCGAGGCGGGCGGCGGGATGGCAAACGCGATAGTCGGAACGCTCGTGCTCATCGGAATTGCCAGCGCTATCGGGCTGCCGATAGGAATCGGTGCGGGACTCTACCTGGCCGAGAAGCGAACGACAGCGCTGGCGTACATCGTACGCTTCCTGTCGGATGTCTTGAACGGTCTTCCGTCGATCGTGATCGGAATCTTCGCCTGGGAATTTCTGGTGCGACCGATCGGTCACTTCTCGGCGCTGGCAGGCGGTGTGGCGCTGGGAACCATGATGATCCCACTTGTCACGCGCACCACCGAGGAAATGCTCCGTGTGGTTCCGACCTCTCTTCGCGAGGCCGCGCTCGCACTGGGATACCAGAAGTGGCGAACATCCATATCAGTCGTGCTCCGCACCGCACTCGCTGGTATCGCCACTGGAGCGCTGGTGGCGGTAGCCAGGATCGCAGGGGAAACGGCTCCGCTCCTCTTTACCGCGTTCGGCAATCAATTCTGGTCTACCGCGTTGCGCGAGCCGATCGCGGCGCTGCCGCTTCAGATTTTCGCTTATGCAATCAGCCCATATGACGAGTGGCATCAGCAGGCATGGGCGGGGGCGCTCGTTCTGATCACGATCGTTCTGATCATCAGCATCGCAGCGCGCTTCGCCACACGCTCACGGTTCGGTGCTCCAGTCGACTGAAGTGTTTCGCGAAAAGACTGCTCGGCTGGTGACGCCTGCCGTGCAGGTCCGCGCGCCGGAGCCGGTGCTGGGGACGGAGGAGATCAAGCCGTGTATTGTCGCCCATGATCTCTGGGCTTTTTTCGGCGACACTCCGGCGATTAGGAACGTGTCAGTATCGATCCCCCAACAAGCTGTCACAGCGATCATCGGCCCGTCAGGTTGCGGCAAATCGACGCTGCTGCGCTGCTTCAACAGAATGCACGAGACAGTTCCAGGCGCGCGAGTGGAAGGCTCAGTCGAGATTCTGGGCAGCGCTATCTACGGGGAAAACACCAGTCCCATCGCTGTACGCCGGCACGTCGGGATGGTATTCCAACGCCCGACACCCTTCCCAACGATGTCCATCCGCGCCAATGTCGCCGCTGGCCTCCGCGTCGACCGTCAGAGCCACGCCTCGCGAGGCGCAACGGAAGAAATTGTCGAGGAGGCGCTGCAGCGCGCCGGACTATGGGGAGAAGTAAAGGAGCGGCTCAATGAGAGCGCGACTGCACTGTCCGGCGGTCAGCAGCAGCGGCTTTGCATTGCGCGAGCCCTGGCGACGCGTCCGCGGGTGATTCTGCTCGACGAGCCCACCGCCTCGCTCGATCCACTGAGCACCCAGAAGGTCGAGGAGCTCGTGTACGACCTTCGAAGCTCGGTGACCGTCGTCATCGTCACCCACAACATGCAGCAGGCAGCGCGCGTTTCTGAACGCACTGCGTTTCTTCTCGCGGGTGAGTTGATCGAATTTGCATCGACCCGAGAGCTATTTACCGCACCCCGCGATCCGCGGACGGAATCATACATCACTGGGCGGTTCGGATGACGGTGACTGCTCCGGTCGCGACCGCACCGGGATCCGCTGCCGATCTAATTGGGACGATCGAGGCCCGTGACTTCTCGTTTTGGTACGGAAAGAAGCAGGCGCTCAAGAACGTCTCCATGGCAGTGCCGCCGAGATCGGTGACCGCGCTCATCGGGCCCTCTGGCTGCGGCAAATCGACGTTCCTCAGGTCGATCAACAGGCTGAACGATCTTATTCCTGGTATACGTCATGACGGAGATTTGACTCTTGATGGCAACAGCGTCTACGATCCCACGTTAGACGTAGTTGCTCTTCGTCAGCGCGTCGGAATGGTGTTCCAGCGCTGGAATCCTTTCCCGAAGTCGATCTACGAAAACGTCGCGTATGGTCCCCGCATCAATGGAATCGCCAATGAGGCGTCCCTCGATGAAATCGTGGAGCGTTCCCTTCGACGCGCCGCGATATGGGACGAAGTGAAGGACAGGCTTCGCACGTCTGCCCTCGGGCTCTCGGGTGGGCAACAGCAGCGGGTGTGCATCGCTCGCGCGCTCGCCAATCAGCCCGAAGTGCTGCTGCTCGATGAGCCGGCAAGCGCGCTCGACCCGAGCTCGACTCAGCGGATCGAAGAGCTTGTCTACGAATTGAAGCGGGAGTTGACGATTATCATCGTGACACACAATCTGCAGCAGGCAGCAAGGGCGTCCGAATACACCGCGTTCTTTTTCACGGGCGAGCTCGTCGAGTTCGGACAAACGGAACAGATCTTCACCAGCCCGCGGGAGGAACGCACTGATGCATACATCACTGGGAGATTTGGATGACAGCTGATTCAACCAGCGCCGGATTCCGGCATTTTCACGATCAGCTCTCTTCATTGAAGGAGACGTTGCTCGGCATGTCGTCAAAGGCCGAGGAGCGCACCGACGTCGCCGTCGAAGCCCTGATGAACCGTGATCGCGAAAAGGCAAAGCTGGTGATCGACGGAGATGTCGAGCTCAACCGACTGGAGATGGAAGTGGAACAGGCGGCTGTGGAGCTACTGGCTTTGCAGCAGCCGATGGCGCGCGACCTTCGGTTCATCATTGGAGCGATCAAGGTCTCGAACGACCTCGAGCGGGTGGGCGATCACGCCGTCAATATTGCGGAATCCGCGTTGCGTCTGGCGGAGAAACCCAAGGCCAACATCCGCATTCCCGAAATCGAGGTGATGGCGAGGAGAGCTCGCAAAATGCTCGGCGACTCACTCGACGCGTTTATTCGTGCCGACGGAGCGCTCGGTCGCCAGGTATGCAAGGACGACGATATCGTCGACTCGCTCCACGATTCGGTGTTTCGCGTTCTTCTGACACACATGATGGCCGATCCGAAGACGATCACACCATCACTCGAACTGCTACTGGTTGGTCGGAATCTGGAAAGGATCGCCGACCTGGCGACCAATATTGGTGAGGACGCGGTTTATCTGGCCGAGGGCAAGCAGATCAAGCATCACCGCGAGGAAGAGCACATCAACGAAGCCCGCCTGCAGCCAGCGCCCAGTAGCTGACGGCGGCAACCGTTGCTGATGCCGGGATCGTAATGACCCACGCCCAGACGATCCTGCGCGCAATGCCCCATCGGACCGCAGAGAAACGATAGGTAGCGCCTGCGCCCATGATCGACCCCGCGATCGTGTGGGTAGTGCTCACTGGAATTCCATAGTGGGTCGCGAGACTGATCGCCAGCGCGCCACCGGTCTCCGCCGCGAACCCGCTGACGGGCCGCAGGCGCGTGATCCGGGACCCCATGGTGTGCACGATTCTCCAGCCCCCAAACAGAGTGCCGAGCGAGATCGCGGTGTAGGCTCCCATCTTTACCCACAATGGAATGCCCTCCTCGGCTACATAAAGGTGGTGGAAAAAACCTGTCTCAGCCGCCGTCACCGATTTCACCGACACCAGTAACCCGACGATGATCCCCATCGTTTTCTGAGCGTCATTCGCACCGTGAGCGTGCGAGAGGAGTGCCGAGCTGGCGAGCTGTGCGCTTCGGAAAAACGTGTCGACACGACCGGGCGCCATCTTCTGGAAGATCCAGTAGACCGCGACCATCAGCACGAAACCCGCCAGCATTCCGACGAGTGGTGAGATGACGATGAAGGACAAGGTCTGCAGCCATTTGACGCCCCAGGTGATCGCACCCCATCCAGCTTTCGCGACTCCGGCACCGGCGTAACCCCCGATCAACGCGTGCGAGGAGCTCGACGGAATGCCGTACGCCCAGGTTATGAGGTTCCACGCAATCGCACCGAGCAATCCGGCCAAAATCACGTTTGGAGTCACGATTTCAGTGCGGATTATCCCTTTCTGGATCGCCTTCGCCACCAGCTCACCGGCCGTAAAGGCCGCCGTGAAATTGAAGAACGCCGCCCACACCACTGCCGCAAGGGGGCTGAGTACGCGCGTTCCGACGATCGTCGCGATCGAGTTGGCGGAGTCGTGGAAACCGTTGATGAAATCGAATATGAAAGCGATCAGGACGATCGCGGCGACGTAGTAGATCACTACGCGTTCTTCAGTGCAATGCTGTGAAGTACGTTGCCGACATCCTCACACTGGTCCAGCGCATCCTCGAGCTTGTCGTACAGATCCTTCCACTTGATCACATCGAGAGCCTCACCGCCTTCGGCGAAGAGCTTACCCATGGCTTCATGGTAGATGGCATCGCCTTCCTCCTCCAGAGTCTTGAGCTTCTCGCTGATGGCGTAGACGTGCTTTGCATTCTTCATGTCGCGCACGCCCTCCTCCACCGCGCTGCCGGCGCGTGCAAGAACCTCGGCGAGAACTACCGCGGCGGGGCGGGCCTTCTGAATTCGGAATATCTGGGCACGGCGAGCGGTACCGTCGATCAAGTCGATTACGTTGTCCAGCTCCGACGCGAGCGAGTGAATGTCCTCACGGTCAAAAGGAGTGACGAATGTGCGATCGATCCGATCGATGATGTCATGGGTCAGATTGTCGGCTTCGTGTTCCAGCCCTTTTATGGCGGTGACCTTGGCGTCGAGCTGCGTCGGGCTCTGAAACAACTCCTGAAGTATGCTCGCCGAGCCGGTCAGTCTCTTCGCGAGCTCGGTGAACATGTCGTAGAACTTTTCATCGCGAGGAAGAATCCGCAAAGCCCGATCTCCGTGAGAGTCCCTAACCCTCGAGCAGGTTCGCTCGACGTCTTGTGGGCGAAGAATCTATCCACGACCTGACACTGGAGCTACCGATCCGCTGGAATTCCGGCGTTCAGGCCGACGGTACCCCTGATGGAACTGCCACTCTCTGCTCCGCTGGTTTGATCATTCCCCACGAATCGATGAGCAACAGCTGGTGGGTTGCTCGTACCGGCTCGCCATGCGGAGCTCGCTGGGTGTAGGCTCCGTCCGCGGCAAGATCCCATGCCTGCCTGTTGTCCGCCAGACAGGTTGACAGCAGCGCGTGCAGGCGCGGATGCAGGGCCACGTCGTCGACAGGGGCCACGGCTTCCACCCGGCGATCCAGGTTCCGCGGCATCCAGTCGGCGGAGCCAAAATAGAATTGATCGTCACCTCCATTCGCGAAGTAGAAGAGTCGCGAGTGCTCGAGAAATCTGCCGACGATACTGACGACTCTTATCCTGTCGCTGACACCAGGCACTCCGGGGCGGAGGCAACAGATGCCCCGCACGATCAGATCGATTTCCACTCCCGCCTGCGATGCAGCGTACAGCGCCTCGATGATCTCCGCATCGACGACGGCGTTCATCTTGGCGATGATCCGCGCGGGTTTTCCTTCGCGCGCGTTCGCCGCTTCACGCCCGATCATTTCCAGAAAACGGAAGCGCATGTTCGGCGGCGCGACCAAAAGCTTCCGGTACAGGCGCTGCCTCGAGAATCCGGTCAGCGCATTGAACAAATCTGTCAGATCCGCCCCGATCGACGGACTGCTGGTAAGCAATCCGATGTCGGTGTAAATCCGAGCCGTTTTGGAGTTGTAGTTGCCCGAGCCGATGTGTGCATAGCGCTTGATGCCATCGGTCTCGCGCCTCACCACCAGCGTGGTTTTGGCGTGCGTCTTCAGCCCTGGGAGCCCGTAGGCAACGTGCACCCCGTAATCCTCGAGAGTTCTGGCCCAGGTGATGTTGTTCGCTTCGTCGAACCGCGCCTGAAGCTCGATGAGCACAGCAACCTGCTTTCCTCGTTGCGCCGCTTCGGTGAGCGCACGCACGACACCGGTATCTCCCGAGGTCCGATACAAAGTCATCTTGATCGCCAGCACGTTGTCGTCGGTCGCCGCCGTCAGCAGAAACTGCTCGACCGAAGTGTTGAAGGAGTCGAACGGATGGTGCACCATCACGTCCTTCTCTTTCAGCACATCGAAAACACTTCGCGTCGGGTCCTTGAGCTCCGGCGGCGTCGCCGGAACGAAGGGTGGGTCACGCAACTCGGGGACTTCGAGTGACGCCAGCGACATCAGGTCGCCGAGATCCAGCAGCGGCCCCGTCTCCACCAGCTCGGGATCCGCGAGCGGCCGCATCTCGGCCGGCTGATCCTCTCGCAGCTCCTCCATCAGCAGCTGTCGAAGCGACTCCGGCATTCCGCTTTCAACCTCGATGCGAACGACCTCGGCAAAGCGTCGCTGGAATACCTGCTCTTCAATGAGCGACAACAGATTGTCGTCGTCTTCCGAGTGAGAGAGCTCGAGATCTGAATACCTCGTGACGCGAAAAGCGTTGAAGCCCTGGATGTCCATTCCCGGGAATAGAGAGCCAAGGTTGGCACCGATCACCTGCTCGAGCGGAATGAAAGCGTTTCCGCGTCCGAAAGGGATCCAGCGCGGCAGACTCTTCGGAACTTTCACCCGCGCGAATCTCACGGCCTTGGTCACCGGATCGTGGATTTGCACCGCCAGCGAGAGCGAGAGATTCGATATATACGGAAATGGATGGCCCGGATCGACGGCGAGCGGAGTGAGTACCGGAAAGACCTGTGCTTCGAAGAATTCGTCGACCGTCTGCCACTCCTTCGCGGTCAAATCTTCGATAGTTACGAGGCTGACTCCGTGTGTGCCGAGCGCAGGCAGCAGCGTATCGTAGAGCAAAGTGCGCTGCGCACGCATCAGGTCATTTACACGCGCCGTGATTGCGGCGAGCTGCTCCGAGGGCGACATGCCGTCGGGCGGAATGTGATGAACACCAGCCGCGACCTGCCGACGCAGACCCGCCACCCTGACCATGTAAAACTCGTCGAGATTGGTGTTGAAGATCGCGAGGAACTTGAGACGTTCGAGCAGCGGATTCCTGTCATCGATCGCCTCGTGCAGGACTCTGCTGTTGAACTCGAGCCAACTCAGCTCGCGATTGATGAAAAGCGCGGGGTCAGTCATCCTTTGGGTGCTGTTCGGTCGTGTCTACGCGGTTCGGGTTCGCTGGATCACTAAGCTGCGATTCTCGAACAATTTCACCAGTAGCACGCCTGTAACAAATCCGCCGAGGTGAGCCCATACCGCAACACCACCGGTCAAATCCGCGCCATTCTTCAATTCGGGCAGGGCCGCCACGAGCTGCCAGAAGAACCACCAGATGAGAACCATCCAGGCGGGAATCGGAATGACCTTGAAGAAGATGATGAAGAAAAAGAGCATCCGGACGCGGACTCTCGGATAAAGAACGAGATACGCGCCAAGAATCCCCGAGATAGCGCCTGACGCGCCGACCGTCGGAAGCGGTGACGCCGGCTGGGCAACGATGTGCGCGACCGCGGCTGCGATGCCGCAGACGAGATAGAAAACCAGAAAGCGGAAGTGTCCGAGACTGTCTTCGATGTTGTTGCCGAAGACCCAGAAGAAGAGCGCGTTGCCGAGTATGTGTCCCCACCCGCCATGCAGGAACATCGAGATCACAGGAGTAAAGATGTTGATTCGATCGTTGTCGACGACGCAGGACATTCCCCTGCCGAGCGGCACCGCTGTCCCGATGGCCGCGGCGTGAGTGATCTCGCCAGGAACCATCCCCAGATTGCACACGCTGGCGGCGAGTGCCTGCTGGTCGAAGCCAGCCCCCTGCACGAAGATCCAGACCAGTAGCATTGCAGCCAGGATGGTGTAGGTCATCCACGGTGTGCGAACCGTGGGCAGTTCGTCGCTGAGCGGGATCATTTAGGGACGCGGGAAGCGGAAGCGGGAGGCGGTAAGCGCGAGGCGGGAAACGGGAAGCGGGAAGCAGGAAGCGGTTGCTCAGTCTGTGCCAGGAAGCTTTCCGAGGTGACCTTACTGGCAGCTTGGCCTCTTTCCTCTTCCCGCTTCCCGCGTCCCGCTTCCCTCTTCCCGCCTCGCGCCAAGATGGCAAAGTCTGGTCAAGCGGGCAACTTGTGGAGCCTCAGCCATTCTATTTCCACGATAAATACGCCGATATGGCAGAGAAATGCGGCCCCGTGCTTGCTCCGGGAAAGAGGCAGGATTGGCAATATCTGAACCCGGGCGGTTTCGCTCGCGAGGAGAAATAACGAATGGCAGACAAGGTAATTGGAATCGATCTGGGAACCACGAACTCCGTAGTTTCGGTGATGGAGGGTGGCGATCCCGTCGTTATCCCCAACGCGGAAGGTGGGCGGACTACGCCTTCGGTCGTCGGCTTTACCAAGGACGGCGAGCGACTGGTTGGTCAGATCGCAAAGAGACAGGCAGTAACGAATCCGCAGAACACTGTCTTCTCGATCAAACGCTTCATGGGACCCAAAATGTCGGAAGTCCCCGACGAGATTAAGCGCGTCCCCTACAAGGTTGTGGCCGGACCCAACGACGTCGCGATGGTCGAAGTCCAAGGCAAACGCTATTCACCGCCGGAGATCTCGGCGATGATCCTCCAGAAGATGAAGCAGACCGCTGAAGACTACCTCGGCTACAAAGTCGAAAAGGCTGTCATCACCGTTCCTGCGTACTTCAATGACTCGCAGCGCCAGGCGACCAAGGACGCCGGCAAGATCGCGGGTCTCGACGTGCTCCGCATCATCAATGAGCCGACGGCAGCTGCCCTCGCTTACGGTCTCGACAAGAAGAAGGACGAGAAAGTCGCGGTGTTCGACCTTGGCGGCGGCACGTACGACATCTCGGTCCTCGAGCTCTATGATGTCGAAGGCTCGCGGCAGTTCGAAGTGAAGTCGACCAACGGTGACACCCATCTCGGCGGCGACGATTTCGATCAGCGCGTCATCGACTGGCTGGTGAGCGAGTTCAAGCGCGACCAGGCGATCGATCTGTCGAAAGATCCGATGGCACTGCAGCGCCTCAAGGAAGCGGGTGAGAAGGCGAAGATGGAACTTTCGACGACGCAGTCGACTGACATCAATCTTCCGTTCATAACTGCGGACCAGAGCGGACCGAAGCATCTGAACTATTCGCTCACCAGAGCGAAGTTCGAGCAGCTCGTTGACGATCTGATCCAGCGGACGATTCCGCCGATGGAGCAGGCGCTCAAGGACGCGGGCATCAAGCCGAACGAGATCGACGAAGTACTTCTCGTCGGAGGCTCGACACGAATTCCGAAGATCCAGGAGATCGTACGCAAGTTCTTCGGCAAGGAGCCCAACAAGGGCGTCAACCCGGACGAAGTAGTGGCGATCGGCGCTGCGGTTCAGGGCGCGGTCCTCACTGGTGAGCAGAAGGACGTTCTGCTGCTCGACGTCACTCCTCTCTCACTCGGCATCGAGACGCTGGGAGGAGTCACCACCGTTCTCATCCCACGCAACACCACGATTCCGACCAAGAAGAGCGAGACCTTCTCGACCGCCGACGACAACCAGACGACGGTGGAGATCCACGTTCTGCAGGGTGAGCGCGAGCTGGCGACCTACAACAAGACGATTGGCAAGTTCCAGCTCACCGGAATTCCGCCGGCACCACGCGGACTGCCGCAAGTTGAAGTCACGTTCGACATCGATGCGAACGGAATCCTGCACGTGACCGCGAAGGACAAGGCCACGGGCAAGGAGCAGAAGATCCGCATCGAGGCCTCGAGCGGACTCTCCGACGCCGAGATCGATCGCATGGTCAAAGACGCGGAGAAGAACGCGGCCGAAGACAAGAAGGCGAGGGAGGCCATCGATGCAAGAAATCGCCTCGACTCGATGACGTACGAAGTCGAGAAGAACGTGAAGGAGTGGGGCGACAAAGTCTCAGCCGACACGAAAGCGAAGGTCGATGCTGCCATCGAGCGCGCTCGCAAGGCGCTCCGCGGCGACGATATGAACGAGATCCGCGCCGCCCAGGAGGAGCTGACGAAGGTGTTCAGTGAAGCCGGCCAGGCGTTTTACCAGCAGCAGGGACAGGCCGGTGCCCAGCCGGAGGCAGGTCAGCCTGCTGGCGCGGCAGCTGGCGCGGAAGCGGGCGCCAAGCCCGCAGACGATGTAGTCGAAGCGGACTACGAGATCGTCGACGAGAAGAAGTAGGAATTTCCGATCGCAAGAAAACCCCGGTCGGTGACCGGGGTTTCTATTCGGAAAATAAGTGCTGCAGGACATTGGTTTGTAGTGTATAATTGCTGCCCCGCACCTCAGCACCAAGTTCCGCACGCCCCAAAGAGGTAGTTATGAGACGAGCCACGGTCAGTCTGGCCATTTTCGCCTGTCTACTCGCCGCCGCAGCGTGCGCCGATTCCACCGGGCCCCGGTCAGGGAAGGCAGCTCCCACTGGCGCCAGCCATACCCGCTATATACTCGCGTCGGGGGACGTGCTGCCGCCGGGTTGCGAGGATCTTGGCGACGGCTACTGGTTGTGCGAGGAGGGCGGGGAAATCCAACAAGCGGCAGCAGGGCCGGCCGCTCCAGAAACCCCGACAATTCCCGACAACTTCGGGGACTGGTACAACCTCCCCATCGACCCTTAGCGCTCGCTGACGCTCCACTCGGCGAGCCCCGCCCACCAGGCGTCGGGCCGTATCCCCACAGGGTGGATGCGCTTCGAGGCCCCCTGCACGTTGCGCAACTCGTAAATCCACATCGCCGGCGCATCATCGGTGAGTATTCGGTACGCTCGCCGATAGAGCTCGACGCTCCTGTCTGGATTCATCTCGCGCACGGCGCTGTCGATGACGGCATCGAAAGCGGGATTCCGGTACGAAGTGGCGTTGTAGCCACCCTTCCTGATCTCGGAGCTCGCCCACTCCTCGCGCACCGACGAAGGCGTCGGGTCGATGTGCCAGGCGTTGACCAGCGACTCGAACTTGCGCTCCTCCATCCTGGCTCCGAATGTGTTCAGCTCGAGCTGCTCGATGCGAACGTTGGCGCCCGCCTTTCGCCACTGCTCCTGGAGGAGCGTCGCGATCTTGACGCGGATGGGGCTGGAGCTCGCCACCATCAGCGTGAATGCGAGTGGGATTCGTCCACGTACGCGCAGACCGTTAGCAGGGCGCTTCCAGCCGAGCGAATCGAGCGTGCGGGCGGCTCGCTCCGGATCGTACGGGATCCCAATTGTAGTATCGCTTGTCGGCAGGATACGCGTTACAGGACCGTGCGCCACAACGCCGAGCGTGTCGAAGACGTTCCGAACGATTGCGGCCCGGTCCACGGACATCACCAGAGCGCGGCGCGTCTCACGGTCTCCGAAAATCGGATGCGGGCCGGTGTTGCCGGCGTTCCGCAAGTTGAACGCAGCGTAGCCGTAGTCGAGACTCCCTGGTGACGCGATCAGGTCAGCGCCCTTCGCCCTTGCCTGGGCGATGAGCTCGGGCCTGACGACGTCCAGGAAATCCGCCCCGCCGTTGAGAAATCTCAGCGACGCTGCCTGATAATCCGGCGACACCAGCCAGATCAGGCGATCGGGAACCGGTCTGCCTCGATAGTTGGCGCTGTCCGCCTGCAGAACGACGCGCGCTCCGCGATCCCACGCCGCGAAGCGAAACCGCCCACTTCCCACTGGCGCGCGCACGAAAGCCGACTCGCGAAGCTTCGCCGGCGCAGTTTGACGCAGAAGATGCGCGGGTAGAATAGCGACAGGGCTGGCAATTTTGAAGAATGAATCCGGAGCCCGCTGATGAAGCCACACAACAGCCGTGAGCGAATCGGCCACGGACACCGAGTCGACGTTTTCGAGACTCGATGACAGCGGCGATGCGAGCGAAGTATCCTTGACCAGCTGAAACGTGTATCGCACGTCCTCGGCAGTTACAGGAGCGCCGTCGTGCCACCGCGCGCGTGGATTGATGTGAAACGCCACTGACATCGAGTCAGGACCCCAGCGCCAGCGATCAGAGAGTCTGGGTGTGAAGCCGGCGTCGCTCACGGTGTTGAGGGCTGGACCAATGTCAGCGAGGTTGTCGAAGACCTGGTCAACTATCTGCTTACCCTGCAGGGTCAGCGTCAGCGGTGGGAAAAGAATGTCGGCGTCGGCCGCTGAGGAGATGACGATGGTTCCGCCCACACGCTTGTCGGTCGAACACGCGCTGAGGAGGAGAATCGCCGAGAGCGTGGTCGCAAAAATGGAACGCCCGTGGGTCAAGCGGTGTTTCCGATCGAAAAGGCCGCGACACCCTGCGGCGTAGTGTGCTCGCTCACATTCGTGCTGGCCGCCCAGTCGAGGAACATTTCCAGCAAGTGGGGATCAAACTGTCCTCTTGACGCGCGCATGACATCGGCGGCCCGACCGTGCGACAAGCTGTCTCGATAAGAGCGCGCCGTCGTCAGCGCGTCATAGACATCTGCCACGCAAAGTATGCGCGCGGCGAAGGGGATGTCTGCACCTGCGAGACCATCCGGATACCCGGTGCCGTCCCAGCGCTCGTGGTGGTTGCGGATTATCGCGCGAACGTCGCCCGGAAAATCGATGTCCGCGACCAGCTCGAGCCCCGCTTCCGGATGGCGCTTCATGATCGCCCATTCCTCGTCGGTGAGATCCCCGGCTTTGTTTAGCACCTCGGTCGGGACAATGATCTTCCCGATATCATGAAGCAGCGCGCCGAGTCTGAACCAGAAAAGCGAGCGCGAATCCATGCCGCTGCTGTCGGCGAGGACGCAAGCAAAGAAAGCCACGCGTTGGCAGTGGCCCTGGGTGTAGTGATCTTTGCTCTCGATTGAGTCGCCCCAATTGTGCGCCATTTCGAGAAAGCGCGCTTCGAGCGCCGCGTTCCTACGCTCCACCTGAGCGACGCGATGCTGCGCTTTGAGCCGGGAATAAAGGGCGTGCGACTGGTTGAGATTGGCGAGCATGTCGCGGTGCCGCTTCTGCGTCCAATAGAGCTCTGCCAGCTGTTCGGTCACGTCAGCCCTCAGCAGCAGATCCTCGCCCTCCTCGGCGCATTCGCACGCCCGACCGAGGTACTCGGCAGCCTTCACGTAGTCGCCGCGCTCGCGCGCGATCACTCCAACGTGTCTGAACACCTCGCCCCGCCATGAAGGGGCGATCTCTCCTGTCAGCCCGAGCAACGGCTCGGCGCGATTCATTGCTTCATCGAAGCGTCCCGTGGCGATGCACAGCTGCACCTGATTGAGTGCCACGTTGAGCATGTTGGTCTGATCGTTCTCTTCTCCGAAGGCGCTCTCCGCTTCGGTGTAAGCCAATTGCGCGCGATCGAGCTCACCGAGATCGCTATAGGCCAGCCCGATGTTGTTGAGAACCTGTGCCGCCTGGTCACGCATCCCCAACGCCCGGTATCCCTGGAGGCTCAGATGGAAAGCCTCGAGTGCGCGGCGTATATCGCCGCGAATGCTGGCGACCGTTCCCAGATTCTGGTCTATCATCGCCAGCGCTTGAGCGTCGCCGATGGATTGCGCCGTGATTCTCGCCTCGGTGTACATCGATTCGGCGCGATCCAGGTCTCCGCCAGTCTGATGGACGATGGCGACGACGTTGAGGGCCTGGGCGATGGCTGATGATGAGCCGGCTTGCGTCGCCGCCGCAACTGCCGCTTCCAGCACATCGATGGCAGCGCCACGATTGCCCTGCTCGAGGTAGACACGTCCGAGCCAGCGCAACGCCGAGAGCCGGGTGAGGTCGTCGGCGAAAGGATTTCTCACCAGGTTCTCGTATTTTATTGACGCTTCGTTCCAGCGGCCTTCCCTCTCCGCCAGCTTTGCCTCTTCGATGAGTGCTTTTATTGCCTGCAATTCCACCTCGTCAGAGCGAGAAGTGGATTGCAGGCTCATGACGAAGCGAGGATGGTGCGCCGTGCCGAGCCTTCGTCGCGCAGTTTTCTGGTCAGCGTTGGGCGAGAAATTCCCAGTATGCGAGCGGCGGCACTGAGGTTACCGCCAGTGAGGGCGATGGTCGTGTGTATGGCTTCGTCAACAATCGCCTGAAGCGATTTTCCTTCGGCGGGGATACGTATCACGCTGCCGGCTGGGGTTTCGACCAGCGGAATGTACGAACGGCGCTGAAGGGAAAGGTGATGCGGCTGGATGACATCTCCTGTGCAGACGACGACTGCGCGCTCAATGACATTCTTGAGCTCGCGGATGTTGCCTGGCCAGCGGTGTCGCTCGAGTGCGCTGATCGAGTCTTGACCCAAGTGTAACTTCTCCCTGCCCTCGCTGTCCGAGTGTCGCTTTACGAAGTAATTGGCGAGGAGAGGAATATCCCCCTCGCGCTCGCGCAACGCCGGAAGTTCGAGCCGTGCAACATTCAGTCGATAGAAGAGGTCGGCGCGGAAGCGATTCTCGGCGACGGCCACTTCAAGAGACGAGTTTGTCCCCGCGACGATGCGTGCGTCAAGAGCGCGTTCTTCAGACCCCCCTAGACGCCGGAAACGTCTGTCTTCGACCACCCTCAGGAGCTTCGCCTGAAGCTTCAGGGGTAGCTCAGCGACCTCATCCAGGAAGACGGTGCCACTACCGGCCACTTCAAACAGGCCTCGCTTGAGGGCGCGCGCATCGGTGAAAGCGCCTGGCTCGTGGCCAAAGAGCTCGCTTTCGAGCAGGGTTTCTGGTATGGCGGCGCAATTGATCGCGACGAACGGTTCGGCAGCCCGCGCGCTTGCCGCATGGATCCCGCGCGCAAAGAGCTCCTTGCCGGTGCCCGTCTCTCCGACCAGCAAGACAGTGACACTCCGACTTGTCGCTACCTGGGTCGCTAATGCGATGACCTCGCGGATGGCTGCGCTTTCACCAATAACGTGAGCGTCCCAGCGGTCCGCAGATGCGAGCTGCGATCGGGCTGAAATGGTTACACCGTTCCTTTGTCGCGCGAAGGTCGAGCGGATCCGCGCGCGGAATGTGAATTGACCGAGCGAATTGGGCCCAAACAGCGTGCCTGGGCTTACTTAGGAGACGAGGAAACGGGGAGCCAAGTCACCCGTTCTCCAGCACTTACGCGCTCATGACGAATCGAGAAGCGGCTTGACTCTTCCAGGATCGGGCTACGCGGGAAGTGACCCCAGCAAGGCGTCTATTTCGGCGGCTTCGTGTTGGGCGCCGACGCCCTCAAACGACTCGGCCGCCTCGCGCCAGGCTAGCCGGGCATCGGCCGAGTTTCCGAGCGCCCTCGAAGTCTGCCCAAACTCACGAAGCAGTTCAGCCTGGAGCAGCCGGTCCTCAAGAGCTTCCGCCTCGAAGATGCCGATACGGAGCGTCGCGATGCTGGCGTCGAACGCGCCACGCTCGCGCTCGATGCGCGCGCGGCATTTCATGGCTTCCGCAATGGTAAGGTGGTCTTCCCGCCCGCGCGCAATCGCCAGTGAAAACGCGCAGGCCTTCTCTGCTTCGTCGAGTTTGCCGCTGGTGGCCCAAATTTGCGCGAGATTGAGCCTAACAATGCTTTCGGTCACTAAGTCGCGGCGCGATTTGGCGATTGCCAACGCCCGCTGAAAAGTCTCGATGGCGCGCTGGTAGTGTCCCAGCCTGGAGTAAAGCATACCAAGGTTGTTCAGCACCCACGAAACAGCCTCGTCGTCGTTCGCTCGCTCGAACGCGACGAGGCTATTGGAGTACTGTGCTTCGGCGTCGGCGTAGTTCCCGCGCATGTTCAAGAGCACGCCACAGTTTTGCTCGATCATTTCAAGCAGCCGGACATCGCCCGCTCGTTCGGCATAATCGGCTGCCTGGGTGTAGAGTTTTTCGCTCTCCGCCAGATCGCCACGTCGCTGAGCGATGATGGCGAGGCAATTGTATCCGTGCGCTTTACCGCTCACCGAGCCGGATCTCTCGGCCTGAATCAGGCTCTGAGTGTACAAGCGGTACGCTGCTTCGGTTTCGCCTTGCTCGCGGTGCAGCGTCCCTTTCCACCTGAGGGCGTCAGCGAGTACCGCGAGGTTTTGCTCGCGCTCGAGAGATTCGATCGCATCGTCATAAAGACTAAACGATCGCGCCGTATCACCCCGACGTTCTGCGTCGCGTGCCTGGTCGAGAAGGCGACGCGATGCGCCCGAATCAGTCTGCGTCTTGCGGACGAGACTGTCGATCCGTTCGTTCCCTTCCCCTCGAGCGTGAGTATCCAACCCTGCCCCTCGAGCGTGAGTGTCCAAACTTTACAACTATTAGAGCTTAATTGCCACCCTCATCACAACCCTCGACGCAAACCAACACGCCAGAGATGAGAATGTATCGGGAGAACGACGCATCGACGCTCGACGTCGAAGAACCAAGCTTCTGTTGTGGCGGACTTGTGGGGCCAGTGTAGTCTCCGCACGCAAGACCAGCAGCGGCACTCACAACCGCGAGGTACCGAAAGACACGGTGACCTAACATCGTGAACCACCTCGGTTAGAGACTTAGACTTACAAGCTCTTCCGTGGCATGCCCTGTGCCTTTACGTAAGTCTCTGCGCTACAGAGAGTTACGGTCTAAGGACCTCGTCAGGCACCCATTTTGGTGTAACGTTCCTTTACTAAAGAAACGTTTTTTTAACGGGGTTTGTTCGCACGCTGTCAACGGCGTTTGTTCGGTACTTTATCCAGTCGCGCTCGCCGCGAAAATGGCGAGCCGTTGTGGGGTCGGACGTCCGGGAATGTCGGCCGTTTCCGCCCAAGCCAGGAACGTCTCCAGCAGCTGAGGATCGAACTGGCCGGGCGATGCCCTCATGATCTCGGCCGCCCGGGCGTGCGTGAGGCCGGGCCGGTAAGACCGAGTGGTAGTCAGGGCGTCGTAAACGTCGGCAACGCACAGGATCCGCGCGGCGAACGGAATAGCCTCGCCGCTGAGTCCGTCCGGATAGCCCGTACCATCCCAGCGCTCGTGATGGTTTCGTATTATCGCGGTGATGTCGCCGGGAAAATCAATCTCGGCCACCAGCTCCAGACCGGCTTCCGGGTGGCGTTTCATGATCGCCCACTCCTCGTCGGTCAGCTTCCCAGGTTTGTTCAGCACTTCAGTGGGGACAATGATCTTCCCGATGTCGTGCAACAGCGCGCCAATGCGGAACCAGAACAAGGATCGCGAGTTGAAGCCGGCGCTCTCGGCCAGTACACACGCGAAGAACGCGACTCGCTCGCAATGACCCTGCGTGTACCGGTCCTTGCTTTCAATTGAATCACCCCACTGCTTCGCCATTTCGAGGAAGCGCGCTTCCAATGCGCCGTTTCGTTTCTCGACCTGCGCGACCCGGTGCTGGGCCTTGAGCTGTGAGTAAAGCGAGTGTGCCTCGTTCAGACGGAGTAGCATGTCACGATGCCGCTTCTGCGCCCAATAAAGCTCGGCCAGTTGCTCGGACACGTCAGCGCGGAGGAGCAGGTCGCCGCTTTCCAGTGCGTGCTGCTCCGCTTTGAGCAAATTCTCAGCGGCGCTGGCGAAATCGCCGCGCTCCCGTTCGATCACGCCAACGTGGCGAAAGACCTCGCCGCGCCAAGGTGCAGGCTCGTCGCTGGAAACGCTGAGCAGCTTCTGACACTGGGAGAGGGCTTCGTCGAAGCGACGAGCCGCGATGTAGAGCTGTACCTTGTTGACGGTCAAATCCAGCTGGCGAGCCTGATCTCCGTCTTCCTCGAAGGCGCGCGCGGCTTCGTCGTAAGCCGTTTCCGCGTCCGCCAGCTCGCCAAGCTCCATGTAGGCGAGAGCTATGTTGTTCAGCACCTGCGCTTCGTGATTGCGCATGCCGAGGGTCTGGTATCCGAGGTGACTCAGCCTAAACGCCTCGAGCGCAGCGCGTAGATCACCACGAATGATCGCCACTGTGCCGAGGTTCTGATCGATCATCGCGATGAGGGCGCCGTCGCCGGCGAGCTCCGCTTTAGCCCGAGCCGCCTCATAGATGGTCGCCGCTTGATCCAGATCTCCGCCGACCTGATAGACTATGCCAACGACATTGAGCGCCTGTGCGACTGCCGGAGGCGAGCCAACGATATCGGCTGAGGCCACAGCTGCTTCGAGAACGTCGAGCGCGGCCCCGCGATTGCCTTGCTCGAGATATGCCCGTCCCAGCCAGCGAAGTGCAGCCAGGCGTGTATTTGCGAGCGCGTCCGGATTCCGTACGAGCTTTTCGTAAATGGCGCAGGCGTCGGCCCACCGCCCTTCGTGCTCAGCACGCTTCGCGCGTTCGATGCTCTCTCTGACGGTGTATGATTCCACCGCCTTCAATTCAACTGTGGGCCTGCTGTTCGTCATGACGGCGCAACGCGGTCCTGGTGCGCGTTGGCCGCGCGCTTCCAGAAGAGGAGAATCCCTGCCAGTGCTATGGAGACGAGGGAGCGCTGAGCCGAGTCACCCGTCGAGCGACACCCTTTGGCAAAGGGCGGCGGCGGGTCAGTTCGTCAGTGAATCGAGCTGTCTTTCGACTTCGGCTATGTCCAGACTGGCGCCGATTTGCTGGTAGGAATCGACTGCCTCCCGCCATGCCGAACGTGCCGCTCCGGCGTTCCCGACTGCGCGGGAGATCTCGCCAAGCTCTCGCAGCATCTCAGCGTGTAGCAGTCTGTCTTCTGCGCCCTCAGCCTCGAAGATCGCGATTCTCAGCGTGGCGATGCTCTTGTCGAGCGCTCCTCGCTGACGCTCGATGGCAGCGCGAATCTTGAGCGCGCCAGCGGCGGTCAGATGATCGCCGCGTTTTTGGGCCTGCTCAAGCGCCGTCTCGCAATATTCGTCCGCGGTATCCAGGCGCCCCAAACCAATCCAGACTTCCGCGAGGTTCAGCATTACCACGTTCTCGACAACCACGTCATTGCGGTTGACCGCGATCGCGAGTGCGTGCTCGAGGTAACCGCGCGCCTCCGAAAAATTCTTGATCTTGGTATGGAGAATTCCAAGATTGTTAAGCACCCAGGACATCGGCTCGGCATCGGAGGCCATCTCAAAGGCGCCGAGGCTATTGGAGTAAAACGCGGCGGCCTGTGCGAAGTCGCCACGCATACTTGCCAGCACGCCGCGATTCTGCTCGATCATTCCGAGAAGGCGTGCGTCTCCCGCCTGCATGGCCAGCTCAGACGCCTCCGAGTAAAGGCGCTCGCACTCCTTGTGATCACATCGACGCTGGGCGATCGTGCCCAGACAATTCAGAGCGTGCGCCCGCGCACCCTCTGCCCTACAGAGTGTCGCCTTCTCCAGACTCTGGGTATAACATCGGAACGCTGCTTCCGTTTGCCCTCGCTCTCTGAGCAGCGTTCCCTTCCATCGCAGCACGTCCGGCAGAAACGGGTCGAGACTTTCTTCCCTGAACGCGTCCAATGCGTCGTCATACAGACCCAGGGCCTTCGCGCTCTGATCCTCTTGCTCCGCGACCCGCGCCTGCTCGACCAACGAGCGTGCACGCTCTACGTCATCGGATTTTGGCATGCGCACCGCCTGGTTCAGGGAAATTCATGCGCTCAACGATAACGCCGTCCTGGTTCCTTGTCTCGCTCAGCCCGAGGCGAGCATGTAGCGCGAGAAGTGGTTCAGGATCCACGTTTCGACCTCGGCCTGACCCGAGGGGCCGGCGAAAATCGTGGTAAGCTCGATTTCGAGCGCCTTCAAGATGGCGGTCAGATCCAGCGGATCCTTGGCGAAATACGCCCCGGCCGCAGTCAGTGCAGTTGGCGTACCGTATACCGCTGTATTCTTGAGACGCTGAGTAACGACGACGGGTTTGGCAAACTTGAGCCCGTGTGGCTGCATGTCGTATGACACGTAACCGCTCGCATCCGAGATGATCTTGATCGAAGTCGGCGAGGAGAGAGCGCCTTTGGGGAACGTAATGCTGAAGTCCGAGCCCGGTATGGCCAGCGTTCCGCCGTCATAGCCAATCGTTGCCGAGATCGAGCGAACCTGATTGACATGACTTGGTGCCCACTTGATGGCACGAACGTCTATCCCGTTTGGATCGCTCTGGAAGCCGATGACCTTGAGCACGGTACCGAGCAAGCCGGTCACGGTGCCGAGCAGGCCGGAGATGAGACCATCCTGGGCGCTCGAGGGAGCGCGAGGGCCGGTCGGCGAATAGTCGGAGCAGGAAAACGCGACGAAGGTCGTGAGGACGAGCGCGAAGGACCGAACGAATCTGGAGCGGATCATGGATGAGGGCCGGTTTGGCGTTGAGGTGGAAACGGAGATGGCGGTTTGTGCAGTGATTAGCCTGAAGCGAGCATGTAGCGAGAGAAGTGTCTGATGATCCAGACTTGCGCCTGAGGGAGGAGCGGGTTGAGCACCGAGAAGATCGTCGTCGAAGGCTCGATCTCGAGGACCGGCACGTTTCCGCTCAGTTTGAGGCGGTCATCCGCGATGTATCCGACAAGGAGCTGGCTCCGCAGCGGCTCGCCGAAAACCTCAGTGTTGTCGAGGAGCTGAGTGACGGTCACATCCTTCAGGAACTGTGTGCCGGCTGGATCGAACTTGTAGGCGACGTAGTCCCTGTCAGCCGTTATCGTGATCTTGAGAGCACTCTGTACGGCGCCTTTCGGGAAGGAGACGGTCAGCCCGGTCTGGGGAATCGCGATGGTTCCACCCGACGCGTCGATGATTTTCGAGACGCTGATGCTCCGGTCGTATCTGTCTTTCCACCATAAGGCTCTGAGCTCGAGGCTGTTCGTTGCGGTGTTCGTTTCGGAACCGCCGGCCGAGCCGTGGTCTGAGACCGCGTCGACGGGCGCCGTTGGGGCGGGCAGGCTGGCGTCGGAGCACGACGATATGATCAGCGCGCCGAGAAAGACGCTGACTGAGCGAAACAGACCGAAACGATTCATCTGACCGCCTTCAGGGTGAAGAGTGGGATCGAGCGGTGCACCTAAAGCAACGGCTGTGCCTGATAGGAAGTCATTGCCAGGCTTTGACTTGCATTAACTGGCTTGAGCAAGCTCATCAATAACGGTGCAACGTTTTATTACACCCGGATCGTTTCGTTACACGCTTTCGCCCAGTCAAAAACTGGTTGCGAGGGTCCGGATTGTGTCGTCCGCCATTTGCGGAACCGTTGTTCCAGGAAGCGGGTTCGACGCGAACGTCACAACGGAAGCCCCGAATGACAGCTGGCGGATCAGCTGCCGGACACCGTGGGTGAAATTTCGTGGAGCAAGTCGGGCACTTTGCGCGTATAACAATTAGGTGCGGGAGCTTTTTTTCTTTCCCGGCCCGAGGCTCAATGGGCTGGCGTGAAACCTGTAGCTCCCACATCGTGTCTTATAGTTAAAGCGCTCGCCTCGTTGCACGCTTTACTCTAGTCATACCCTTAGCCACATAGTCGCATGTCATTTGGAACTCAGAGAGCGCGGCTCCTTGTAGCCGTTACGACCGCTTTTGTAGGCGGATTGATCATCGCATCCGGACTTAACTGGACAAAGCTCGGATTCGCGCAGTCTCGTCCCGCACCGGCAGTCGTCCAGCCAATCGCCGAAGCGAGCAACGCCTTCGTTGCGATCGCCAACAACGTGACGCCCGCAGTCGTCTCCATCGAGGTCCTCAGCAATCCGAGAAGTGGAGGCACCTCGCAGCGCGGACGCGCGCAGGTTCCGCCCGGTGTTCCGCCGGGGATGGAGGATTTCTTCCGTCAGTTCGACATTCCGCAGAGATCAATGCCGACGCGTGGCCAGGGCTCCGGCTTCATCGTCACGTCGAACGGCTATATCCTGACCAACAACCACGTCATCACCAACTCCGATCGCGAGACGATCGCCGACAAGGTGACGGTGAAGATGCTGGACCACCGTGTATTCACGGCGAAGGTCGTTGGGCACGATCGCACGACTGACGTCGCAGTGATAAAGATCGATGGGAGTAACTTTCCGACCGTCTCGCTCGGTAACGACGTTAGCTCGCGAATCGGGGAATGGGTGCTCGCAATCGGCAATCCGCTCGGCCTCGAGAACACGGTCACCGCGGGCATCATCAGCGCGAAGGGGCGTAGCCTCGCCGAGCTCATGAACCCGAACGGAACGAATCAGTACGCGATCAGCGATCTGATTCAGACGGATGCGGCGATCAACCCTGGTAACTCAGGCGGCCCGCTAGTCAACGCGCGTGGCGAAGTCATCGGTATCAACAGCGCGATTGCCAGCCCGACGGGATACAACGCCGGCTACGGCTTCGCGATTCCAATCACCCTCGCCAAGCGGGTGATGGACCAGCTGATCGCCAACGGACGCGTTCGGGTTCCTGCGCTCGGAATAGGTATCGACGATGTCAGTCCGGAAGACGCAGCAGTCGCTGGCGTCAAGGACATTCGCGGCGTCCTCGTGCGCAACTTCCCGACTGAGGACACTCCGGCGAAGAAAGCGGGTCTGCAGCCGGGCGACGTCATCATCACGGCGGATGGCCAGCCTGTCGATCGCGTCAGCACGCTTCAGAGAATCGTTCGCAACCACAATCCTGGTGAGACGATCGAGGTCGAGGCGATGCGCTACGGACAGCGCAAGTCCTTTCGGGTGACGCTGATGGAGGCAAAGACCGATCAGCAGGTTGCTGACGCAACTGCTCCCGCTCACACGAGTGGTGGCGGCACTATCCATCCCGCGCTGGGAATCTCGGTCTCGCCCGTGAGCCCCGAAATCGCCGCACAGGCGAGAATGCCGAGTCCCGTGCGTGGCGTCATGGTATCCGATGTCACTCCGGGCGGGCCGGCCGACGAGAAGCTCGCGCGCAACGACGTGATCACTGAAGTACTGTTTCCGGCACCTCGTCGCGCGATCAACACGCCTGCCGATTTACAGCAGGTGCTGAGCAGGCTTAAGGACGGCGACTACGTCAGCTTAAGCGTTTACTCGCTAGCTGAGCCAACACACGCGCCGAGGATCGTGAACCTGCAGGTAGGCAAATAACCCAAGCTTCATATTGGTGGAAAAAGCCCCTGCGGAATCCGCAGGGGCTTTTCTTTTTGGAGAGACTGCGGATTGCGGACCAACGGCATTGCGGACTGCTGACTAACTGCGGATTGGGAAACTAACTGCGGACTGATGACTAACTGCTGCGGACTGCGGACTGCGGGCTGAAACCCGTTTAACCGAGTTCTCGCGGAGTTGCTATTTTCAAGGCAATGCGGAAGTGGCGGAATTGGTAGACGCGCTGGACTTAGGATCCAGTGGAGCAATCCGTGGGGGTTCGAGTCCCCCCTTTCGCACGTACGAGCACGCGGAATTGCAAAATTAAGCGCCCGGCGCTGAGCCGACAGCGAAGCTGAACGGAGACATTATGAAACGAAAGAACGAGATCCCCGATTTCTCAAAGAAGAAGAAAGGCCAACAGCCTCACGTTGTGCCGGAGGCGACGAAGGTCCAGCAGCCGCCCGCCGCACCGCCGGTAAGAACCGGAAAGCCGCCCGCCACTTCGATGAAGTCGGGACGCAGAGGATCGTGAGCGTGACCTGGCGCCAGTCGCGACTTTTCGTCAATAGGCTATCCAAAGAAAAAAGCCGGCCACTCGTGGCCGGCTTTTTTATTTCGCCTTCGGACTAAGCCTCGGCTTCCACGTTGATGCCAGATTCCGCCAGCTCTGTCAGCAGGTGATCGGTTCTTCCCTCTTCGTCCAGGGTCTGTTGAAGCAGGTCGGCGTGGTTCTCGAATCCTAGTTGCCGCGCGTAGGTACGCACCGTTCCGTACCCTGCAATCTCATAGTGTTCGACGTGCTGCGCTTTCGATATTAGTCCAGCGTCGAGCACATCGGGATCTGGATCTTCGTTGATCAACTCGCTTCCCTCCTCGATGAGCGCTTCCATTCCCACGCACTTCTTTCCGCGTGGGCTTACTCCCAAATCTTTGCAGATCTGCTCGAGGCGCGCGGCATGTTGCGCCGTTTCTTTGAGGTGCGTGCGAAAAGCCTGCTGAAGCTGGGTGTCGTTCGCGGCCTTTGCCATTTTCGGTAAGGCCTTCACCAGCATCTTCTCTGCGCTGTAAAGGTCTTTGATTTCGTCAATGTATAGATCTTTGAGTGTGTCGAGCTCCATGGCCGCCTCCAAAAAAGTTTTTTTGATTGGGTTCTGGCATCACACTGAAGGCAATAGCGGTGCCGCACAGGAGCCTTTTCACCCCTTGCGTTAGTGGTTCGGATCTTACCAACTCGTTGTTCACTGCAGGCGGTTGCGCCTTTCCCTGTCTGTTATATTGCGTACATGAAAATCGAGTTCACGCCTCGCGCGTCCGAAGGAGTCGAGCGCCACATTCAGGTCTCGGTCCCTGCAGAGGCCGTGAAGGATGCAGAAGACAAAGCCGCAAGACGTTACGCCTCTACGGTAAGGCTTCCCGGCTTTAGACCCGGCAAGGCTCCCGCGACCGTAGTGCGCAAGAAGTTCGGCGACGCGATCAGGCAGGAAGCTCTTGAATCGCTGGTCCGGGAGGCGTATCAGGAGTTCGTCGAGAAAGAGAGCATCAAAGTAGCTGCGCAGCCTCATGTCCACGATTTGAAGTTCGAGGAGGGCAAGCCTCTAACGTTCGAGCTGCACCTCGAGGTCCGACCCACGATCGAGCTCGCGCGGACGAACGGCTTCCGAATCCAGCGACCGCTGGCAAATGTGAGCGACGAGCAGGTGAATCAGCAGCTGGAGCAGATCCGCGACGAGAAGGCGACCTGGACGCCGGTGAGCGAGAAGCCGAAGCCGGGCGACATGGTCAACGTGCAGATGGCCACTGCAGCCAGCGGGGCCGAGACAGGCGAGCCCAAGAGCTACCCTCTGGTGCTGGGTGCTGGGCAGGCAATCCCGGGCATCGAAGAGCTGATTATGGAGCTGACACCGGGCGGGACGGTGGAGCGCGCGGTAAAATGGCCCGATGACTTTCCGGATGAATCACAGCGGGGCCAGTCGAAAACTGTTCGGATAAGCCTCAACGAAGTCAAGCGGAAAGCGGTGCCGCCGCTCGACGACGCGTTGGCGCGCGAGGTTGGAGACTTCGAGTCACTCGAGGCGCTGAGGCAAACCGTTCGCGCGGACACGGAGCGGCACGCGGAGCACGAAATCGAAGCGAGTGTCAGACAGCAGCTGATAGACCAGATCATCTCCGCCAACGCTTTCGATGTCCCCAAGAGCTGGGTCCAGCAATTCGTCCAGAATTACGCCGAGGCCTACCAGGTTCCGGCCGACCAGCGCGAGCAGTTTGCCGGCGAATTCCGCGCGATGGCGGAGCGGCAGATCAGACGCGATCTGGTGATCGAGACAATCGCCGAGAAGGAAGGACTCACTGCAACGGAAAAAGATCTAGATGACCGCATTGCCGAACAGGCTGAAAAAAGAGGTGCGAATCCCGGCCAGATTTACGCCCAGCTCGAGAAGAGCGGCCGACTGAAGGAAATGGAGCGCAGCATCACCGAAGACAAAGTCTTCAAGTGGCTGCTGGACAGAAACGATGTTTCGACTAATGCCTAAAGAGGAAGAAGAAGAGCCAATGCCGACGATCTACACGCCGTACGTAATCGAGCGCTCGAGCCGCGGAGAGCGCACCTACGATGTCTTCTCCCGGCTGCTGATGGACCGGATCATTTTTCTTGGGACGTCGATCAACGATGACGTCGCAAACATCGTGATCGCGCAGCTCCTGTTTCTCGAGTCTGATAATCCCGAACGGGATATCCACATCTACATCAATTCGCCGGGCGGCAGCGTTTCCGCGGGGCTCGCCATCTACGACACGATGCAGTTCCTCAAATCGCCGGTGAACACCAACTGTATGGGCCTGGCAGCAAGCATGGGCGCGTTCCTGCTGGCGGCAGGTCGGCCGGGCAAGCGGTCGGCGCTTCCGCACTCGCGGATCATGATCCACCAGCCCTCTCAGGGTGGTGGCGGCGGGACTGCCTCCGATATTGAGATTCAGGCGAAGGAGATCCTCCATCTGCGTTCCGAGATGAACAAGCTCATGGCCAAGCATACCGGCCAGCCAACGGAGCGAATCGAGCGTGATACCGACAGGGATCGTTTCATGTCGGCAACCGAGGCCAAGGAGTACGGGCTCATCGACAACGTCATCTCTTATCGGGGAGAAATGGAAGAAGCGCTCAAGCAGCCGGCAGACGCGCTCAAACAGGCCTGATCAATGCTCCGTGTTACTTGTGAAAATCTTCACGAGTCCTGGTCCCGTAGCATTTGCTTGACCGCTTTCGAACCCGCTGTTAGGTATCTTTAATCCAGACCTCGGCGTCCGGCTTCGCTGACCGGCTTCACTCGTTCCCAGCTGATCAATGTCCCAAGAGAAACACCTTCGCTGCTCGTTCTGCGGAAAATCGAAGGACTCCGTCCGAAGTTCATCTCCGGGCCGTCCGTTTACATCTGCAACGAGTGCATTGCCCTTTGCAATGAGATTCTGGCGGAGGATGAGGAGCGCGAGGTAGCTGAGGCGATAACCCAGGTCCCCTCCCCCCAGGAAATCAAGGACGTTCTCGATCAATACGTAATCGGGCAGGAGCAGGCGAAGAAGGCGCTGGCTGTCTCGGTCTACAATCACTACAAGCGGATCAACTCGACGTCATTGAAGGATGACGACGTAGAGCTCGATAAATCCAACATCCTGCTTATCGGTCCGACGGGAGTGGGTAAGACACTTCTTGCCCGCACGCTGGCCCGAATCCTCGATGTCCCGTTCACCATTGCCGACGCGACGACGCTGACAGAAGCCGGCTACGTCGGCGAGGACGTCGAAAACATCCTCGTTCGCCTGCTCCAGGCCGGCGATTTCAACGTCGCCGAATGCGAGCGCGGCATCGTCTACATCGACGAGATCGACAAGATTGCTCGGAAGTCGGAGAACCCGAGCATTACTCGCGACGTATCCGGTGAAGGCGTCCAGCAGGCGCTCCTCAAGATCATCGAAGGAACGGTTGCCTCGGTACCACCGCAGGGCGGCCGCAAGCACCCGCAGCAGGAGTACATCCAGCTCAACACGAAAGACATCCTCTTCATCTGCGGTGGCGCGTTCGATGGGCTAGAGAAGATCATCGAGTCGCGCACGGGCCGCAGACAAATCGGATTCAACGGTGTTGGTGCCCGTGACAAGAAGCTCGCCCAGACCAAGATGTTCAGCGAAGTCGAGCCCGACGATCTGCTTCGTTACGGGCTGATTCCAGAGCTCGTGGGGCGTTTGCCGGTGACTGTTGCGCTCGAAGGGCTCGATGAGGACTCGTTGGTACGCATCCTCAAGGAGCCGAAGAACGCTCTCACCAAGCAGTACGCCAAGCTGTTCGGTCTCGAAGACGTCAAGATCACCTTCGACGAAGCAGCACTGGTGGCAATCGCGAGCAAGGCGCTCAAGCGCGGCACCGGTGCGCGAGGACTCCGCGCCATTCTCGAGGAAGTTCTGATGGAGGTGATGTTCGACCTCCCGAGCCGAGAGGATGTCGTCGAGGTCAAAGTGACGGAGTCGTGCATCACCAACGGCACACAGCCGCTGCTCGAGATCTCGCCGATCAGGCGGAAGAAGGAAGCGTAATAGATAGCTTTTCCCTCCCGCTGGCTGCGTGCGGGAGGTGAGCTCCTGGCGCCCGTCGGGGCGAACAAAAACAAAACCATTTTGCCTCAGACTTTTCAGCGCGACAACGAGAGCATCCCGACGTCGGACCGAATTCCGGTCCTTCCCCTTCGGGATGTCGTCATTTTCCCCTATGTCGTAATTCCGCTGCTCGTTGGCCGTCCAGCATCGCTGGCGGCGATCGAGGCGGCGCTCGCCGAAGACAAGATCATTCTGCTCGTCGCCCAACGCGACGGCGAAAAGCAGGAGCCCGCCGCCGCTGACTTGCATCGCACCGGCGTACCGACGGGCACCACGCGCGTTCTCGTCGAAGGCATCGCCCGCGCGCGGGTGACCCGCTACATCCCGTCCGGAACGGTGCTCCGAGCGGCGGCATCACCACTCCCGTTTGCGGGGCCGACGGCGACTCAGGACGCAGCGGAAACGGAGGCGCTGGGTCGCCGCGTGATGAACTCGTTCGAGGAGTATGTCAGTCTCCACCGGCGCATCCCGCCGGAGATCGTGACGATAATCCAGAGTACCGATTCGCTGGAGCGCCAGGCCTTCGGCGTCGCCGCGCACGTCGCTGTTCGCTTCGAGCTGCGCCAGTCGCTGCTCGAGGCTGACACCCTGCGCGGGCTGCTGGAGATGCTGGCGGAGCTACTGTCGGGCGAGATCGAGCTTCTCCGCCTCGAGCGGAAAATCGACGACGATGTCCGTGGCGCGATGTTCCAGAATCAGCGTGAGTTCTACCTCCAGGAGCAATTGCGCGTCATCCACCGCGAGCTGGGCGAGGAGGACAGCGACGATTTCGCCGAGCTGGAAGCGCAGATCAAGAAGAAAGCACTGCCATCAGTAGTTGAAGAAAGAACGTTAAGGGAGTTACGCAAGCTGCGGCGGATGCCGCCGATGTCGCCCGAGTTCACCGTGGCGCGCAACTTCGTCGACTGGATCGTGTCAATTCCCTGGAGCGAGCGGACCGACGAAGTGCTCGACGTCTCGCGGGCGGGGGCGATTCTCGATGCGGATCACTACGGATTGGACGAGGTCAAGGACCGCATCCTCGACTTCATTGCGGTTTTGTCGCTCGTTGGTCGACTCGACGGGCAGATCCTCTGCCTGGTCGGCCCTCCCGGCGTCGGCAAGACTTCGCTGGGTCGTTCGATCGCCCGCGCGCTCGGTCGCAAGTTTGTCAGGATGGCACTGGGTGGAGTGCGCGACGAAGCAGAGATCCGCGGCCACCGCCGTACCTATATCGGCTCGATGCCCGGCCGAATAATTCAGGCAATGCGGCGCGCCGAAGTCATCAATCCCGTGATCCTGCTCGACGAAGTCGACAAGCTCGGTCAGGATTTTCGGGGCGACCCGGCGGCGGCGTTGCTCGAAGTGCTCGATCCGGAGCAGAACACGACATTCAACGACAACTACCTCGAGGTGGACTACAATCTGTCTCAGGTATTGTTCATCACGACAGCGAACTCTCTCGCCGGAATTCCCGAGGCGTTGCGTGATCGGATGGAGATCCTCCGCATCGCGGGCTACCTCGATCACGAAAAGCTCGCGATCGCGCGTCAGTACCTGTTGCCGAGGCAGATCGAGGCAAATGGTCTGAAGAAAGAGGATGTGATTCTCGAGCCGGATGTGCTGATGGCGATCATGCGCGGGTATACGCGCGAGGCCGGTGTGCGCGAGCTCGAGCGGCGCATTGCGCGGGTGGCGAGAAAGCTGGCGCGCAAGCAGGCAGAGGTGGCGTCGGATCGTGCGACGCAAACCGTCGCCGTCGAGGATCTCAAGGAGCTGCTGGGCGCGCCGCCGTTCGATCCGGACGACACCTCGCTGGACGACAAGGTAGGAGTCGCATCGGGGCTTGCCTACACTTCGGTCGGAGGCGAAGTGCTGGAGATCGAAGTCAGCGTCGTCAAAGGCCGCGGCAAGGTGCAGCTCACGGGCACGCTGGGTGATGTGATGAAGGAATCTGCCAGCGCCGCTCTTTCTTATGCGCGGGCTCGCGCGCGTCCCCTCGGAATCGAGTCCGAGTTTTATCGCACCAAGGACATCCACATCCATATGCCCGCCGGAGCGACCCCCAAGGATGGACCGTCGGCTGGCATTGCCATCGCCACCGCCGTTATCAGCGCGCTTACTGGAGTACCAGTGCGCGGCGATGTCGCAATGACCGGAGAGATCACGCTCCGCGGGCGCGTTCTACCCATCGGCGGGCTCAAGGAGAAGTCAGTGGCCGCGCACCGCAACAAGGTGACCGATGTCATCGTGCCGCACGCCAACGCGCGCGACATCGAGGAGCTGCCGGAAGAGGTGCGCGCCTCAGTTCGATTCCATCCGGTCAAGACAATGGACGAAGTGCTGGCCCTCGCCCTGCGTCCGCAACCGGCAGCGACGACTTCTTCGGGCGAAGCGCTCTACGATTCGATAACGCACTAGATGACGACGGACCCCGGGGCCGATCGGCTGGTCATCCGGAACATCGAGTTCATCGGGGGAATGGCAGAGAAGCACGGGTGGCGTCCGGACTCGTCTCTTCCCGAAATCGCGTTTGCGGGGCGCTCAAACGTCGGCAAATCTTCGCTCCTCAACACGCTGATGCGGCGAAAATCGTTCGCCCGCGTGAGTCGCACACCGGGGCGGACGCGCGAAATCAATTTCTTCCGCATCAACAACGCCTTCGTGCTGGTAGATCTTCCCGGCTATGGCTACGCGCGCATATCCAAAGAGCAAAAGGCGGAGTGGAGGCCGCTGATAGAAAGCTATCTGCGGCGGACGAGTCAGCTGCGGGGTATAGTCTTGCTGCTGGACATCAGGCGGGAGCCGAGCGATGATGATCGAGCTATGTTGGACTTTCTCGCGGAGATGGAAGTGCCGACGATCGTCGCGCTGACGAAGACTGACAAGCTGAGCAAAAAAGCGGCGAGCGAGCGGGCCGCCGCGATCGCTCGCGCGCTAGCGCTCCACAACGAGCAGGTGATTCTCTTCAGCGCTCAATCGGGTGATGGCAGGGTCGAGCTGCTGGAGGCGATCATCGATCTGGCGGAGATAGGTCCGGGGGCAGGTCCGTCGTGAGGAAAGCTCGGGCCCTCGCCGGAATTCTTACGGCAGTTGCTCTCGTCACTGCGTGCGCGAGCGGCACATCGACCGCTTCCGGCCAGGGGACGCTGGCGCCGATCACCGACGATACGACCGGTCGCGCGAACGTCCCGGTGGGATTCGGGACACTGCGACAGGACGAGATCGCGATCAGACTGGAACTCCAGGGACTTATCGTTCGCGCGATACCGCTCGAAGAGAATCTTATCCGACTGCTCACCCCTGATTCTTACCGCGCTCTGCGCGAGTTGCAGGAAAGCAACAAGCAGGCGATAGCAGCGGTGACTCGACGCACCGGAGGTCGCTCGCCAGACTTGTGGTACGTGTCGTTTTATGGCGTCGAGCCGGATGTGCATTTCAGTCCGATGGAGCTGGTGATCACGAGCAGCGGACGCGATTTTCGCGCGCTCGAGGTGCTGCCGCTCAGCTCCGGGTTCGGTGAGCAACGGCTGAAGCAGCGCGAGACACAGAGCGCGATCTACCTGTTCGACGAAGCTATCGATCTGGACCAGCCGCTGACGCTGACATTCCAGAACGTGCGCGACGACAGCTGGGAGCAGGTCCTGACGCGCGTAGAGCGCGAGCGAGCACTGGTTCGCGCAAGGGCATCGCACCCAACGCAATAGCTGGTTTTTCGGGCGGGGTAAGCCCAACTTTCCCGCCATGCCGATCTATCCGCTGCGCAAGCTCCCCGCCCTTCCCATCGCCGGCATCGAGTCGCAATGGCTCGAGCAGATTGCGTCAGAGCTGAAGTCCGGAGTCGACCGCGCGCTCCTCTGCAGACGCACGCTATGTGACATCGCGTATCCACAGTTCGCGTCCAACTGGGAGACGGCAGTGGAAGACACAAAGCTTCCGCTGGCGACGCGCCTCGCACTATCGGCACTCGATCCTCGCAACGTAACACTCGAGCCCGAGTATTACGCCGAGTGCGACGATGCCCGCTTCCAGAAAGTGAAACCGCTGCTGTGGCTCTGGTATTCGTTCGATCGGACGCCACTTGCCGGACAGAACATCGAGCTGGGGGTCCAGTTAAGACGGGTGCTCGCTCCGTACATCTTCAAGCGGTGCGGCGAGAACTTCAAAGCTTTCCAGCACGTGGAGTTCTCGTTTGGGTACAACATGGAAGTCGGCGACAACGTCGTCGTGCATCGTTACGTCCTCCTCGACGATCGCGGCGGAATATCGCTGGGCAACAACGTATCGATCAGCGATTTCGTCAATGTCTACAGTCACACCCACAGCATCGTCGATCAGCGCGATGTCACTGACGCTTTCACTCGGCTCGAGGACGGAGTTCGAATTACCTACCACGCGACGGTGCTGGCGGGAGTGCACGTCGGAGAGCAGGCAATGGTGGGTGCAATGGCCGTGGCGACGAAAGACGTGCGGCCCTATCACGTCTACGTCGGCATCCCGGCCAAGAGCGTGCGCGTGAAGCCGAACGCGCCCGCGGGGCAGGACGCGTTGACTACCGTCAAGCCGCGGTAGAGATCGGCAACTGCAACTGAACGGGTGCGAGGTGTCAGGAGTACAGATGCCAGCTGCCAGTTCACTACGTCGGGACGTCACTGGTGCAGATCCGGGCACAAGCAGCTGCGTCTCTCTTGAATGCCACCGAGAGACGTCGGGGAGTCGTGAACTGGCAACTGGCAACTACGCCACTGACACCTCGCACCCGTTCAGTTGCAGTTTTAACTAAATCGGAATTCGCAGCACATCCTCTACTGGGCCGGCATCCCCTCGGCCAAGTAGGTGTCTCGCGTCGCGCAGCGCGTGCGCTTCGCGTGGCCAGGTGAATCGGTCGCACGCGCCTTCAACGGTGAGCCATTCGAATTTCTGGTGCTCTTCGCTGAGGGTTACCTTGGCCTCGTCGGATACGAACGCGGCGAACGTCATGCACATCTGGATGGTGCGGCTGTCATGTAGGTAGAAGCTGCTAACGGTTACGCTGTAGAGCGATTCGGCGGCGAGGCCGGTTTCTTCGCGCAGCTCGCGCACGGCAGCCTTTTCAGGCTTTTCCCGCGGGTCGACCTTTCCGTAGACTGTCTCCCACGAAGCCGGCCGTTTGCCGTCTTCAGCGCGCTGAAGAACGAGAACACGCCAGTCCCCACCGTTGTGCTTGATCACGAAGATCTCGATGACACCCGGCGTGATTTTCGTCACGGCCAGTTCCGCCAGCTTTTCATAGACGATGCGCTGCGGCGAATTGTATGCCGGCTGGCGACTCGCATGATGGTGACCTGAAATCTCGGGCTCGATCACGCGCACTAGCTCCTGCGCGCTGGTGTTCCCTGCGATTAGTTGCGCGCAGCCGCAACCCCACAAGGAGCGCGTACCCGAGCTCCTGGCCGCTTCCAGCAGTCTTTCCGGTGCATCATTCGAGGCGATGGATCGCTCGATCTCCGGAGTCGTCACCAGGACTTCCGTCACCGCCACGCGTCCCGAGTAGCCGATCATCGAGCATTCCTTGCACCCTCGTGGGATGTAGATCATCGCGTCTCCCGGAATAGTTCCGACGAGACGACGCGGGACTCCCGCATTCGCGACGAGCTTGCAGGCAGGACAGAGTCTTCGAATCAGTCGTTGCGCGACGACTCCCTTGAGAGCTCCAGCAAGCTTCGCCGAATCGACTCCAAGGTCGGTCAGCCGAATGATCGAGCTGCAAGCGTCATTGGTGTGGAGGGTTGCGAACACCAGGTGACCGGTGAGTGACGCCTGAATGGCGATCGCAGCCGTCTCGCGGTCGCGAATCTCGCCGATGAGAACGACATCCGGGTCCTGGCGGAGAACCGATCTCAGCGCCGACGCAAATGTCAGCCCGGCCTTTTCGTGAATCTGGACCTGCACGATTCCCGGGATCCGGTACTCGACCGGATCCTCGACGGTGATGATGTTCACTCCCCGATGTTGGAGCAGCCGAAGCGCGGCGTAGAGCGTCGTCGTCTTTCCCGATCCGGTCGGGCCGGTGACGAGAATCAGACCCTCCCGGACCTCGAGCAGGTTCTGCATGCGGGGGCCGTCAATCGGATCGAGCCCAAGAGCTTCGACCGAGCGTAGCGCCGCGCGCGAGTCGAGGATTCTTATCACGACTTTCTCACCGTGTGATGCAGGCAAGGTCGATACGCGCAGATCGACGCGGGCCCCGTTGATCGCCACACGGGCTCTGCCACCCTGCGGTCGCAAGCGATCGGCGATGTCCATCTGCGACATGATCTTGATGCGCGACACGAGAGGAACGCCGACCGCCTTGGGCAGGACCATGACCTCTTTCAGCATTCCGTCAATTCGATAGCGGACCGCGATTCCATTTTCGCCCGCCTCGAGGTGAATGTCGCTGGCGCCGACAGTGATTCCCTCGGCCACGATGTGATCAACGAGCTTGATGACTGGCCGCTCCGCATCCTTGTCATCGAGCTGCGCGTCGGTATCCTCGTGTTTCTCTATGAGGGGCTGAACGGCAGATCTGGCCGCTTTGTCCAGCAGTTTGCCGACGCGGTCGACGGGGGCATATAATTCTTCGATTCTCTGCTGAATTCGGTCCGGCGGCGCAAGGCACATCCGGACGGTTCGTGCGGTGGCAAAGGCGAGCGTCTTTTCGCAATCGAGATCGAACGGATTAGAAGTCGCGATATCGAGTGTCGATTCTGAGATTGCGAGGGGAAGGATTCCAAATTTTCGAGCGAGTTTTTCCGGGACGCGGTCACAGGCGTGCGCGCTCACGAGCAAATCCGCCGCGATTCTGAAGTGCGTGCGAGCTGAGAGCGCTTCGAGTAAATCGTCGTCAGTCAGCAGGTGCTTGTCGACGGCGGTGCGCCAATAGCTCCCATCCTCCGCGAGCTCGAGCCCTCGAAGGGAGGATTCGGGCAAAATGTCCTTCAGGATCGGCACGAGCCACCCGTCGGTCGCCGCACAATCAACGACGGAAGTCATCCGTCAACCTAGGGTGTTTGGCTGCCTCGAGAATGGTCAAATCCATTCTCGCGGAATCGTGGCGCTACGCGGAACCCTGGCGCCGCTTCATGCCGGCAAAGTATCCTGCCGAACTAGAAGCCGAGACGCGCTCTCAGCGAGAAGGTGTACCACTTGTACTCGCTGCCGGTGCTCTGCCCCGCTGCCGCTACGTTCGCGTAACCGCCAGAAGCGCTAACCTCGCGGGCAGGATCGAAGCGGTATCCCAGCGACAACGCGGCACGCTCGGCCAGGCGCGACGCCGCGCTCGATCCGAAGAGCTCGACGCTCTGACGTCCGATTCCCACATCGGCGTCCGCGTTCCACCCGAGATTTCCGCCGACGTGGCCACGCCCGCCTGCTTCGAAAAGCGTGTAACGCCGCGGCGCGAAGTAGCCATCGGTCGATGTCGAGTCGTAGCCAAACTGGCGACCACCAACGGCGAGACTCCAGTTGCGACTGCGCGACCACCGGAGCATCGACGAGTACGCGTTCCGGGCGTTGTCACTCGTACCACCCGTCAATCGCGCGCGGCTTGCGGCGCCGGATAGCGTGAACCGCGCCGGTAAAGCGATCGCCGCCTCGCCGGCGATGTCCGAGCTTACGACGCCGTGCGCGATGAGCAGCGCGGTCTCGTCGAACGGCGCTCGCGCGCCGCTGACGCCGACTGTCAGCGCACGACCAACGTTTCCGGACGCGCGGAGGGACCCCGCGCCGATGGTTCGCTGTGGTGCTGGAGAGGGAGTGAAGGTAGATGAATGTCTTGTGACACCACCTTCGGCACGGACCTGCCAGGAGCTGGAGCCCGGCTGCCACCGCGCAAGCAAGTTGACCGCGTCCGCGCGGGAATCGATCGCCGCGAAGTTTGCGCTCCGTCCAGTGTATCTGCCGCCAATCGCACCGTTCCACCAGGCCCGCGCCGTGTAATCCACCGCCACTCCGGTGGAGCGATTGTGATCGCTGTCATTGATGCTGAGTCCGGTTATCGTCACGCTCGGTCTCAGGTCAGCCTGCACCCAGCGAAGTAACGTCCGCGCGTCACCGTAGGATGGATTGGTGCGCAGCGCCAGTTGCAGGGCGGTCTCAGCGTCGGTCTGTCGACCCTGCCAGGTCAGAACCTGGGCCAGGCCGGTGAGCGCCTCGGGATCGTTTGGATCGGTCTCCAAAACCTGTCGCCACGTGCGCTCGCTCCGGTCCAGCTCGCCTCTCCAGCCGATGACACGCGCCAGTCCCTTTCTCGCGGCGGCGTTGCCCGTTTTCGCCAGCTGTGTGTACAGGTCTTCAGCCTCGTCGAGCTGACCATTCCACGCCAGCGCGCGCGCATATGCAATCGACGCTTCACGGTCTGGCGAATGATCGCGGAGCCAGGCCCTGTAAGCAGCGATCGCATCGCCCAACCGGCCGGCCCAGGCCAGAGTTTGTGCGCGGTCGAGCGAGGCATCGCGTGTGCGCTGTTTGCTCGCGATAAGCGAATCGTAGATCGCTATCGCCGAGACGTAGTGTCCTTGCCAAGCCAGCGTGCGAGCGAGGGCAATTGGTCCCTCCGCGTCACGCGGCTGCACTGTGATGTAGCGGCGATATAGAGCCACCGCCTCGTCGAGCCGATTGTCCCAAGACCGGAGCGTCGCGAGCCGGAATACCGCGAGGGGTGCCGGCGATGGATCGAGCGTGACGATACTCTCGTAGAGCGTCGTCGCCAGAATGTACCCTCCCGCCTGGTAAGCACTGTCCGCCCGCACCAACGCGTTCTTCGGCAGTGGTTGCGCGTTCACGCTGGAGTATGATGTGACAGTCGTGGCGT
>WNGI01001416.1_pt1 | contig 44612 bp, 57 predicted proteins | sample 5400621 | NCBI WGS metagenome assembly WNGI01 (sample SAMN13153374, study PRJNA577476) | soil metagenome | isolation source: 20 cm soil or saprolite under Garry oak tree replicate 1 | place: USA:California | collected 2016-06-15
GCCTCGAAGCTGGTTCCGGGGGCAACCTCCTTCGCGCTACGCAACAACGCCGATAGCGCGAACAACCTCCTGATGACCGACGCCGGCATCGCGACCTTCCGCAACGACGTGGTCATGGACGTACTCGGAACCTTCGACCACGCCGGCACGCGCTTCGGCGCGTCCGGCACCGGCCCGGTCGCGTACGACGTGGTGTCCTTCGACGGCTCCGTGTCTAAGTGGCGCCCACGGTTCCTGCAGACGAGCGTCGGAACCGGCGTCCTATCCGCGAGCGCGAACGGAGACGGCACCTTCGGCGTCTTCGCCAACGACGGGCGCGTGCTCTCGGGAACGTCCATCGCGGGACCAACGCCGGTTGTTACCGCGGTCTACGGCGGCTTCATCATCGACATGGGCAGCACGCCTCCGGCGAACTTCCTGTGGGACATCGAGTGGACGAACAGCGCGAACGCGAATACCGGAGGCCCGATGCGAGTCACGTCGCAGAAGGCGGTGTTCCAGTTCTTCTCCGCGAACTCGGGCGTGCCCTTCGGGACTAGCGCGACGACCTTCCAGTTCAAGGTGTCGCAGACGGGAGGGACGGCCGCGGTCTACGGCACGCTGAGCGCGGCGCTCGCCGCGTCTACCGCGACTGAGGTCAACGCCTTCGGCCTCATCGTCGCGAGCCAGATCGCGTGCGTGAACCTCGCGGCCATCTCGGCGGATATGGGCATCATTGCCGCTGGCGTTATATCGGACAGCGTAACGGTCGCGAGCCAGACCGCGGGCGTCTTCATCAAGTCGACCGCCTTCGAGGCCTCGATCCCGTCCGGGTGGCTATACGCGATCAACTTCAGCTCCGTCGCGCCTCCGGCTACCGTGAAGGTCTTGCTCGACATGCACACGGGCCTCTTCTCGGTGAAGGATAACCAGGGCTCGCCCGTCACGCGCGTCAACGTCGGAAAGGTCGGAGCCGGGACGGCGGACTACGGCGTGCAGGTCTTCGACAACAACTCCGCGACGATCCTCGACGTCACCGGATCGAAGCGGCTGTTCGCGATCCCGGTGCAGGACGTCGGATCAAAGTCCGCGGACTTCTCCGTCGACCTCTCGACCGGCCTGACGCAGCAGATCATTCTCGCGGCCTCCGGCATGAAGCTCACCGTCAGCGGCATGATTAACGGAGGGCGGTACAGGTTCTACTTTCAGCAGGACGCTACCGGGAGCCGAACGCTTCCGACCTTTGTCGATACAAACGGGCAGCCGTTCCCGCTCATCTCGTCGCAGGCGGGGAACGTCCTCGAGACGCCTTCTACGACCGGCGGTCTCATCGACTGCTACGAGCTCGAGTACCGCACGGTGCCGACCGCGCGCTTCGCCGCGATGCAGCTCAAGAAGGGGATGAACCCCGTGTCCCCGGTGCTCACCGGCTCGAACCCGACGACGTCAAACGTCGCAGCCGGCACGTCTCACCTCGTCACCATGCCCGCGACCGTAGCCGCGAATGACCTGCTCGTGGCGATTGTCGCCGTGCCGCAAGCATCAACGCCGGCTACGCCAACGGGCTGGACCGCGGTCGGGACCATCTCCGGCCCCGCGGGAGCGAACGTTACCGTAGCCGGCGTGTACACGAAGATCGCGGCCGGGACCGAGGGCGGAACGACGGTTGACTTTACCACTGCCGGCTCCGTCGTCGCGGTCGCGCACGTATACCGCCTCCAGTACGCGTACAAGGTGAGCGCCGCAAACGCGGCGAACACGAGCGGGAGCGTGAGCGGCACGAGCACGACGCCTGATCCGGACAACCTCACGCCGAGCTGGGGCCTGGACTCTGACGTGTGGCTCGCGGTCGCGGTCTTTCACAGCGCCGCGACGATCAACTCGTACCCCACAAGCTACGGCGGAGGAACAGAAACGACCTCGGGCACGGTTCTCTCGCTCGCGACCGCTAACCGAACGCGCTTTGCCGCATCCGAAAACCCGGCCACGTTCACGCTCTCGGCATCGAGCGACTGGGGCGCGGGAACGATCGGCATCCGCCCATCAGAATAGGCGAACAATGAACCACACGCTTGACTTCGAGCCTCACGCTGCTAACTTGATTGCGGCGCTGGAGCACGCGCCCGGGACGCACACGCTCGCAGACCTCCGCGAGGGAGTGAAGACCGGCGCATTCCAGCTCTGGCCGGGTCGTGACTCGGCCATTCTAACGCAAGTCCACGTATACCCGCAACGCAAAGTTCTGTGCATCTTCCTGGCAGGCGGACACATGGACGAGCTTCGCGATATGCTCCCGCACGTCCTCACGTGGGCGCGCGGCCTCGGGTGCCTCTCGGCCTTCATAGCCGGACGCCCGGGGTGGGCCAAGACCTTCCTTCGCAACGAGGGCTGGACCCAGACGCAGGTCGTCCTAGAACGAGAACTTTAGATGGCAAGCCTATTCCAAAAAGCCGGGCAGCCGATGGTCCAGAACCAGACGCCGCAGCCCAACTCTCAAGCGCAGCCGCTCTGGCAGAAGCTCCTTTCAGCGGCCGGCACTGGCGCTGACGCTCTCGGAGGCGACGCCTCCGCGCTCGGCAAGTTCATGAACCCGGCGTGGGCTCAGCTCATGCCGATGTTCGACCAGATGCGCGAGCGCGCAGGGCAGAACGCGCAAACCGACGCCACGCTGCAAGGCGGCGGAGGCGCGGCCTTCGACTCGACGCGCGCTGCGGCGATGAAGGGCGCGGAGATGTCTGGCGTCGACAATATCATGGCGCAGATGAAGTACGGAGACACACAGAATTCGCTCGCGCGCGCGCTCGGGCTCGCCTCCGGAGTTATGGGCATGGGCATGGGGCAGCAGACCTCCACTCCGACGACGTGGTCCCCGCTCGGCTCTCTCGCGGGACTCGCGATGACTCCATTCGGAGGAGGCACGGGACTCTTCGGCGCGTTCAACTCCGCCGGGAAGAGCGGGAACTAGTATGCCGCTCCCCGGAATGTTTCAGGACCCGTCGCAGGCCGAAGACCCCTCACTAGCCGGAGACCCATCGCAGCAGGACGGGCCGGGGCCGGTCTCGCTCCACGGAGGCGCTCCGCCGCAGCTTATGCCGCAGGCGCAGGACCCTACCGCTCCGCAGCGGCCCGGGCTCCTTCACCGGCTCATGTCCGGCTTCGGAGCTCCGCATATGGACCCAATGGCCTCCGAGTGGATGACGCCGCAGCAGCAGAACTACATCAAGTCTCAGGGTCAGGCGGGCATGGCCGCAGCGCTCCTCCGCGCGAGCGGTCCAAAGCCGCAGGGCACGTCCAACTTCGCCTCCCGACTCGGCGAGGGCATGGGCGAGGGCATGTCTAATTGGCAGGAGATTCAGCAGAACGCGACGCAGCGCGCGATGCAGTCAATCTCCTTCGGCTGGCAGATGCAGGCGCGCGATATGCTGCAGAAGGCGCTGCAGGAGAACCCAGAGGCCGGCGCTGGCGCATCGCCGGCGGACCGCGCCGCGCGACTGTCGAAGATCGCCTCGCGGCTCGCTACCGCGGGCCCGCTCGGAGCGGAGTACGCGAAGCAGTACGGAGAGCTCGCGCGAGTTACGCTCGAGGGCTCCGCGCTCTCGGGAGAGCAGCAAAACAAAATATGGTCAGACGCGATCGCGCCCTCAGAGCAGGCGGCGCACGCGTGGGAGCAGTACCAGGGCCTGTCTGGGAAGTACGACCGCATCGCTATCGCGCAGCGCGCGCAGCTCGCGGACCAGATCATGAACCCGGATAAGCCGGCGCAGGGCCTCGGCGCGTACCAGAACGCGGACGTGCTCGAGAGAATCCCGGGCGTTGGCCCAGTCCTAGCCGCCGCCTTCCGCATTGGAAAAATCAATGAGGAGGACGCGCGTTACTTGGACACGTACGTCGACGGGGAGGCGCAGCGCGCGCGGAGTCAGGCTTCGCACATCCTCGAGCACCAGCGGCTCATCGGAGAGCACGGCGCCTTCGGCAAGGACTGGAGCGGGTACTACAACCCGTTTGACCAGATCGGCAAAGGCCCGCGCACGACCACGCCGCGCATTCCGCGCCCGCCGCGCTTGCCCGCGCTATTGCCATGACGCCTCCAGAGCAGCCGACCGACGCGGACGAGCCGCGGGTCGTCCGCCGCGAAACTCCGCGGCCGCTCCTAGACCGCGTCTGGAGCACGCTCACCGCTCCCGAGGTTCACAAGCAGCTACAGTCCGGAGCGATGTGGCGCGGGGACCTGGACGCGGCCGTCAACTACTACACCAACGGCAAGCTCAAGACCTTCGCGGACCTGGCTCAGACGCGCACGCACGCGGAGCGCGTTGGGCTCGGGCAGGAGCTCCAGCGGCTCGCTATCCCCTCGCGCGCTACCGCGTACGCAGCCGGAGCGGCGAACGAGATGGCTCTCGGGCTGCCTGAGAAGCTCGCTCCGTATTCCCACGGCAGCGGGAAGGGCTCGACTCCGGCGCAGGACTTCACGGACATTCTACGCGCTGGGAGAGAGAACTACCCGCGCACCGAGCCGCTCGCTGAGATGGCGGGCAACATGGTGCCCTCGACCGCGGTCGGGAACCTCGCGGAGCACGCGGCCGCGCCGATTGTGACGCGAGCGCTCTCGCGCGTCGGAGCTCCCTCGCTCGTGAAAATGCTCGCGCGCGGAGCGGTAGCCGGAGGCGCGGCCGGAGCAACGGCGGAGTACGGCGCCTCTCCGGACATCAAGCCGCACCCCGGGCGGATGGGAGCAGCGGCTGCCTTCGGAGCGCCATTCGGAGCGGCAGCGGCCGTTCCGGCGTGGTGGGCCGCGACGAAGCTCAACCCTATGGAGCACATCGCGTCTCGGTCGATCATGGAGTCCGCTCCCGGCGCGGAGCCTTCGATGGCCGCCGGCACTGCCGCGCTCAAGGGCGGCACGACCTCTCCGATGCCAATCGGAAGGCCCGGGCCGGAGGAGTCCATCTTCCGCGCACACCCAGAGGACGTCAACGCGCGCCTGCCCGAGCCTCTGCAGCAGCTCAACTTCGAGCGCTCTCCGAAGCTCCGCGCGGACGCGGCGAAGTTCCTCGCGAATGACCCAGAGGCGTCGAACATGGCGCGGCTCGCGCTCACGCGGCGTATTGCCAGCGTCCGCCTGGGCCTCTCAAGAATCGAGGAGGGCTACGAGCCGCTGCTGAAGACTCGCGCGCTCACTCCCGCGGACCTCGAGCAGCTCCCTCCGGGCGCTCAGAGGGCCATGGGCCGGGTCGAGTCCCCGACCGCGCGAGACCTCTTCCGCAGGTATAAGAGCCTGCGAGACCAGTCGAGCTCGATCTTCAACGCGAACGAGTCCGGCACGCTCGCGGACGCGTCCAAGCTCGACGACGCCGCGAGCATGCGCGCTGAGTCTCGACAGATTCGCGAGTGGCTCGGGCAGAACGTCGACACCTTCGACCGGCTGCAGAGCGCTACGGGCACGTGGCTCCAGCGTCTCGACGAGCTCAACATCGGACGAAGGCAGATCGTCGGGCGCGCGATCAAGCCGCTCGGGAAGACGACCGACCTGCCCGCCGGAGCCGCGGCGGAGGGGTACAAGGAGCTCGCGGGCTTCACTCCGCGGCTGGTCACGAGCCGCGCCGCGCGCAGGCTCGCGCCCATTCTCCTGTCCCCGCGCCTCTCGGACCTACTGAACGCGGCAAAGAACCCGGACCTGCAGGAGCTCGTTCCAGACCTCGTGCGCTCGATTCCAGCGTTCGCCGGCACCGCCGGACCAGGAGCTCGCGACCTCACGCAGACAACGCGCAGGCCGTAGCGTGAGCTCTCCGCTTCCTCCAATACGACCGGACGTACTCCCCGCGGCGCCCAGGCCCGCGTGGCTCTCGCGCTTCAGCCCGAACACGATCGGGCCGGCGTCTCGCGTGCCGCAGGAGAACCCGGAGATTGCGAGCGCGGAGAAGTTCAAGGAAGACGTTCAGACCGGCATTCCGCGCGCGATTGCATACGGGATCGTCAACGCGCCGTTCCAGCAAGCGCACGAGGCCGCGCACGCGCGCACGCCGGACGAGGTCATTCACGCGCTCACGGGAGTCGGGCTCTCGATGGACCCGCGCTCTCCCGCGGCTCGACCGAGCGACGCTCGCGGAGGCAGGGCAGGCCAAGCGGCCGCGCTCGGGCTATCCGCCTTGGCTCTGCCGGAAGAAGGCGCCGGAGCGGCGCGGCCGGCGGCGAACACCGTAATGGACGCGCTCGGCGACGCCGCAGTCGATGGCTCGAAGACGCTGCCAAGGTTCGCGATCCTCTCCGCGGACCGCGAGGGGCTCTCTCCGCAGGTTCTGCGCGAGAGGCACAACGCGCTCGGGCACGCGATTAGAGACATGGGCTACGAGCCCGTCGAGCACAACGGCGGCGTCTGGCGCAATCCCAAGGGAGAGCTCGTTCGAGAGAACGGGTATATCGTGCCGAGCATGCCCGCGGCGCAGGCTCGGCACGCGGCCGCGCGCTTTGGGCAGGACGCGGTCATCACGAACGAGGGGTACCACGACCTCAACGCTGGAACAACCGCCCCCCTGACCGACGCTGGAGCTCCATTCGGCGACGAGCCGCACACGGTTCTACCCGGGGGGAAGAAGCTCGCGATGCGCTTTGACTTCGACAGCCCGCAGCAAACGGGCATACCAGAAGTTGGTGCGCCGCAGGGCGGCGTGCCGCCTACGGCGAGCGCGAAGGGAAACGCGGACCTGCAGAACGTAGGCGCCGCGTACCGCGCGTCCGCCGGACTGACGCACGCGCCGTTGCCTCCGGCCGAGCGAGTCAACCCTGCCGCCGCGCGCTCCATGTCCGCGGCTTACGAAGCGCTCCAGTCCTCGCCGAACGCTCCGGAGACGAAGGCGGCTTACGCGCGCTTCGTCTCAGAGACGCGCGCGCAGGCTGACGCGCTGAAGAACGCGGGCTACTCCTGGTCCTTCGTCGACAAGGACCCGTACCCGAACAGCGCGGCGATGCTCAAGGACCTGCGCGATAACAAGCATATCAACGTTTTCCGCACGTCCGGAGAGGGGCACCCGCTCATGACGAACACGGAGAACGACGAGTTCCGCGCGGTGCACGACATCCTCGGGCACGGCACCGGCGGGCACAGCTTCGGACCACTCGGGGAGGAGAACGCGTATAGACAGCACTCGGCGCTCTACTCTCCGGAGGCTCAGCGCGCGCTCGCGACCGAGACGCGCGGGCAGAATAGCTGGTTCAACTTCGGTCCGCACGCGCACCTGCCGGTAAGGGAGCGGCCGTTTGCGGAGCAAAAGGCTGCGCTCTTCCCCGAGCACCTCACCGGCGAGTACAGGCCGACGCTGCCCGAGGGAGCGCCCTCCATTCTCGGCGCTTCGGAGCCAAAGTTCGCCTACCGAGACCCTGGCACCGGACAGCGTCACGGGCTCCCGCTCGCGCAGGAGGACGTCGACGGACTCGGCGTCGCGGGCAGGCACTTTCTGCAGGACGCGCCGGGCAAGGAGGAGTGGCTCGAGCGCATGAAGCAGGAGCACCCCGCGTACGCGCCTCACTTGAGCGGGTGGGCCGGAGACCGCGCGTACGCAGTCGCTAACCGCGCGAAGCTGCCCGAGCTCCCGAGCGAGGCTCGGATTCACACGCTCGCGCACACGCCAGAAGGAGCCGCGACTCGGCCGTGGTACCATACGTGGACGCCGGAGGTTCGCGCGGCTCTCGGGAACGAAGAGGACGCGGAGATGCTCACGCGCTTCCACGCGATCCTCTCTGCTCAGAAGTCTCCGCACGACAACGCGGCGATGAGCCTCTCAGCGCTGCGCGCGTACAAGGCGGGAGACAGGTCCTTCTCCGGAGTCGGAGCGACGCCCGAGCGCATTGAAGCGCTCCAGCGGCAGTTCGACGCCGGCCCACGCGGACTCGCGCGCATGGCGGAGCACGGGCCGAAGGTGAACAACTTCTACCTCGCGCTCAAGGGCTCTCCGGAGGCGGTCGTTATCGACCGACACATAGCGCGCGCGTACCTCGGCAAACCGGACGTGTCGCACGCGGAGTACGCAGCGCTCGAGTCTCGCATTCGTCACGACGCCGCTCGCGCGGGTCAGTCGCCGCGCGACTTCCAGGCTATGGTGTGGGGAGGGCAGACGAAGTACCCCTTCGAAACGCCGGAGTCTCACCTCTGGGCGCACCTCGCGGAGGGGCACGAGCCAGAGCTTCTCAACCACTACTCGGGGCTTACGACGCGCGCGCTAGAGCACGAGCAGAGGACTACTGCGCTCGCGTCCGAGCAAGCGCCGACGCACGCGGCCGTGCGCTTTACGCGCGGGCCGCACGCCGGAGCTGTCCACGAAGTCCCGATGGCTCGCGGTCACGCTGGCGCGCTCGAGCAAGCGATCGAGCAGCGCCGCTCGGGCGAGTACTCCGCCGACGACGTCATGAATGACCTCGAGGACGGGTACACGCGCGGGGACGGCAAGTTCATCCCTCGCGCGGACGTGAACAACCTGCACACGTCGGACTTCATCCACGCGCGACGGAGAAAGCCTAAGCCGGAGTAGCCCCTCGCGCAAGCGGAGCGCCGGCGTTCTCGAGCTCCTCCTGCAGCAAAGCGAGCGCTCGCCACGCGAGCTTTCCCGAGTGCCTCAGCCCGTCCTCCGCATCAATCTCGCCGCGCTCGAGTAGGTGCCGCGCGATGCAGTCGGCGTGGTCAGTCGACTTCCCTCGCGCGTGGTGCAGCGGCTCTCCTGGGTTGTGCTTATCATTACCCGTTTTCGACACGCGCGCGACGTACGCGAGCGCCGCGGGGAAGTAGTCGAGCACGCCGGACGCGAGCGGGATAGACTTGCGCTCGACGGAGCCGACGGGCAGGATCGTCATGCTGACTTCTGCCGGCGTTCCCCCGCGCTGGTACTCCTCGACGTCCGCGTTACGAATCTCTTTGACCGTCTTCGTGGGAATCATTTCAGTAACTCCTTGATTTGATTTCAGTAACTCCTTGATTTGTCGCAGCCACTCGGCCGCGGTTTCGGCTTCCGTTAGCTGCTGGTTGAGTACCCACTTTACAGACCGGCGCGCGGGCACCCCCGCGTAGGCGGAGTTCTCCTTCTTGATGCGCTTGTAGGTCGCCAGCGGAGCGACGAGCGACGCCTCCGCGAGGAGCATCTCCTTGTCTATAAAATGGATGACGCTGGCATCGTGCCTGGTAGGAGGCTTAATCTCGAGCATCGCGTAGAGCCGCTTATCGAGCTTGCGCTCGAACCGCCGCGCGGCGTTCGTCTTGAACGTCGTAGGCACGTCTCGCAGCATCGACTCGTGGTAGTCGTGCAGCCCGACGAGCAGGCGAATGCGCGGGTCGTTCCACTCTCCCGCGAGGTGCATGCACGCGAGAAGATGGTCCGCGACCGTCCAGCGCAGAATCGTCTGGTTCGCAAACCTGCCTTCTCGGCTGAGTCCGACCGCGGCCTCCTCGAGTGACAGGATGCCGGAGTCGGCGTCTGTGTAGGTTCCGTTAAGGCCCATCATTGGTACGCCTCCCATGCTTCGAGTGCTTGCTTGAACTGTTCGCGTTTGTACGCTGTTCGCATGTACGGAAGAAGCAGCCGGATAGTCGCCGCACCGTCTGCGCCATGCGCCCGCCACCGGTACGGACGCCTATGCTTGTGCCCGGATTTCACCCTTGACTCATACCATTTATCCGTACTGGGTGTTCTAACTAGCCCGCAACCTAAAACAGATTGTAGAGCGTAAAGCATGTCCTGCGCCGGGTCTGATTGATCGACCGCAACTTGAAGTGAGCCGCGGGGCTTGCGCCAATAGCCATCTTTATGAAGTACAGCGTGATACAAATAAAAACCGGCATGGCCCTCGCCCTCCACAATGCCCGCCGCCCACGCGAGGTCTGTCTCTCGCTGGCTCATTGTCCCATCGCTATCTGGGCCTGCTCGTCCGCGGTCGTCGCACGCCACACACCACCATCTTTTACAACGAGGCCCTGCACCGCGATCGCTTCTAACTCTGCCGCTTTGTACTTCTTCCCGCGCAGCGCGCCGCTCGTAACCCACCCGACTAGCTCTCGCTCGCGCGCGTCTTGTTTACTGGACTGCTTCTGTTCACTGGACAGTAAACGGAACTCGCCGTTATCATACCGGACGCTGAAGGAGTCAGCGTCGACGCGCCCCTTACAAGCAATGTCCCGAACGCTCGACTCAGCTTGCGGGTTCTTCATTTCGGCGATGACGTCGACCCACGCGCCGAGCGCGGACGAGCCGCGGTAGCGCCCGTCCTCGTGCGCCTTCAGCGCGTGTATCACGAGCACGAGCGCGGCGCCGCGCTGCGTCACGCTATCGAACTGGACGAGGTACGGCTTCCACTGGCTCGCCGAGTTCTCGTCCTCGATCGCGGCGTAGCGGTAGAGCGTGTCGATCACGACGATGTCCGGCGACCACCTCCCGACCGCGTGCGCCAACTGCATCGGCGGGTCTTTGCCCATCGACACGATCTTCAGCCGGTCGGGGTCAGCGCGCATCGCGTGCGCTCGCCGGACAGTGAGCCGAAGCGCCTCCTCCGTGAGCCACACGACCGTACGCGGCGACGTGCCGCTGCCGAGGAAGTCGTCGCCGCGCGTCGCTGCCGCGATGCCGGAGAGGATCAAGGTGCTCTTCCCGGTTTTCTCGCGCCCGCTGAATAGTGTTTTCAGCCCCTGCCACGCGATGTTGGGGACCAGCTCCGGCGGCATCTCCGTAAGCTCCGAGTGCTCGAGCAGCTCGCCGAGCGAGTGCCCGGGGTCGTCTCCATTCGGGAGCTTTCCAGGTGTATTCTGCTGCGCCTGAGCGAGTGTATCCTGCTCAGGCGCCGGCGTAGGGAAAACCGCGCCGAAGTCCTCCTGCGCGGTGTTGTGCCCGCACCGGTGCGCCTCGTCTCGAAGCCACTGCCACCCAAGCGCAAAGGGTGGCTTCATGCGGTTGTAGTCCTCACGCCACGTCGCCGGGTTTCCGCTGACGCGGCCGTCCTTGGCGTGCCGCGCTGCCCAGGAGGCGAAGACCTCGTACCCCTCCTCGACCGCATCGCCCGCGGCCGCGCGAATGGCGTATCCGACGCGAATGTAGGCGTCGCGGCCGGGGTAGTGCTTGTCGTCATTCGGCAGCTTGTCAACGATCGTTTGCAGCGCGTCGATTGTCGGCGATCGTAGACTTTTCTGGTCCGTCGGCGCGTTACTGCGCGCGTAGCCGTCGCCCTCGCGGTAGACGCGGAACTCGCTAGCGTACTTCTCGAAAATGCGCGAGAAGAGCGCCTCTACCTTGGCGCGCGTAATCGGAGTTAGCCCGGCAGGCGCCGGGAAAAAACCAGCAGTGTCCCACGAGTACGGCTCGTTCGTCACCGGGTGAATCCCGTGAACAAGGTACTGCTGCCCGCCGCCCAAGAGCTCGACTAGATGCGACGCGCCGTCCTTCTCAAGCCAGAGCCGCATGCGGCTAATAGGCTCCGCCGCGGTGGCGTACACCAGAAGCCGCTTCGGTTTCCGCCCATAGCGCGCGGGCGCCGGCCCGAGAACCTCCTTCGCGAGCGCTTCAACTTCGTTAGCGAGCGCTACGTCGAGCACGTCGATGTCGAGCCCCGGGAAGCGGTCCGCGCGCAGGCCGAAGGACGCGCCGCTTGATACCCACTTGTTTATGTCATCTCGGGTCGCGTTGTGCGTTCGCCAGGAGTACCCCGCCCACTTGCCGCTCTCTAGCCTCCAGCCCGGCGCCTTGCCCAGGCTCGAGGTCTGCATGCGAGACCCAGGCGCGAGCTCGGCGCCGGGAGGGATGACGCTGATAAGGTCCGTGTACCCGGCGCCGTAGAGCCACAGCGGAAACGAGCTATTCATCACGGTAGGACCTCGCGTCTTCGTCAGCCGCCGTCGGCTCCGGCGTCGGCTCCGGCGTCGGCTCCGGCGTCGGCTCCGGCGTCGGCGGCTCGGGAACGTCCTGCACGTCCTCGAGCGTGAAGTCCTCGAAGTCGAACGGGTGCCTGCTCTTCAGCTCAAGAATCGCCTGCTCCTCTAAGTCAGCGTGAATCGCCTCGTGCTTGCTCGAGTGGAAGTGGTAAATCTTCATGCGCCGCCTCTTTGGGAACGTTCGTTCCCAGTTTGAGTTGAGCTCCGCCTCCGAGATGTGCGCCGGCCTCCGGCCGCTGCCCTTGCCCATTAGCTTAGTTCCCGCTCGTATAGTAGAGCTCTCCGTTTGGGTACAGCACGAAGAGCCAGTGCCCGTCCCTCGCGAGGACGCGGTAGTACCGAATCGGCAGCATGATTTCTATTGGCGTCACTTGCGGTACCGCGCTCCTTCCCACCCCTCGGCCGCGATCGGCAGGCCCGCGGCCCACGCAGGAGGCGCTTGGACGATCGCAAGAAAGTCGTCAAACGCGCCAGAACCGCCGGGCACACTATCACCTTGAATCTCTGCCACAATCTCGTCGTGAACAGTGAGTACGACTTCGTACCCGTTGTCCTCGACGCGGAGCATCGCGTCCGCGAGCAGGTCTCTCGCGACGGCCTGCACGATGTTTTCTGTAAGCGAGCCGCCGTAGGTCGTGAGCCGCTCCCACTGGTGCGTGTAGCTCGAGTAGCCGGAGTACTCGACCGACGGGCGGAGGTCTGACGCGTCCCACGGCACCGCGCGCATTACGACGCGCGGCTTGAAGTACGCGAGCGGGCGGCCGGATGGAAGGATGACCCACAGGAACCCGGAGCGCGCGGTGAACTTGACGGTCGCCGCGCCCTCTCCGACGGCGAAGACCTCGCCCGGGTGGCTGACGGCGTCGACCGCGCACGCGTTCACGCGGCGCCAGTAGCGCTCTATCTCGTGGTACGTGTTGCGGTACGTTGTCACGGCCTGCTTCGCGAGCCCGGGGTCGACGTCGACTCCCTCCTGCTCCTTCACCTGCTTGACGAACTTCTCCGCTCCCATGCCGAAGCCGCACGCGAGGATGACCATCTTGCCGATTTGGTACTCGGCGCTCGGTTTCACGATCTGGTCCGCGGTCGTGCCGTAAATCTCGGCCGCAATCTCCTTGTATGGAGAGCGCCCGCCGGCGAACTGGTCGAGCATGAGCTGGCAGCCGGCGAGCCACGCGGTCACGCGCACCTCGATCGTCGCGAAGTCGGCGGAAAGGAGCCGGTGCCCGGGCGCGGCCGTGAGCATTGGCCGCAGGAGCGCGGAGTAGATCGCCATGAAAGAAGGTCCACCGCCCCGGATAGCGAGCGTGCCATCAAGCACTCGCTCGATGTGCTGCTCGGGGTTGGGCACGTCGAGCGCGCGCGGGAAGTTCTGCGGCTGCACGAGACGGCCGGACCACCGGCCCGTGTGCGCGCCATGGTACATGAGCAGCCCGCGCATGCGCCCGTCGACGCCGACGCACTCGAGCATGCGGTCGATCTTCGCGAGCGAGGACTTCGACGCCTGCCGCCGCGCTTCGAGCACGTCCGCGACGTCGCCCTCGAGCGCGGCGGCGGAGGTCTCGTCGTCGAGCAGGTCGCGGAGCACGGACTTCCGCAGCGAGTCGAGGTCGAGCCCTCTCTCGGAGAGCCAGTCCTTAATGCGCTGGACTTGTGTCGCTTTGTCGGCACTTCCTCCCGTTAACCGACGTATCGTCGCGTTCTGCCTCGCGACCTCCGCGTCCGCGCCCGCGCGCACCTTCACGGCTAGGTCTCGGTCCAGGTACACGCCGCGGTCGTTCACGAGCTGGTCCAAGAGGTAGACGCGGCGCTCGTTCGGCGTGAGCCTCCGCGCGCGCTTCCACACGCCGCGCTCGGCGTCTACGTCGCGGACGCAGTACTTGTAGAGGTCCGCGAGCATAGCGGGCTCGTTCCACCACACGGGCTCTCCCGCGTCGTTCATCGACCGCGGGCGGCAGAGCTTCTGCATGAGCGCGTGCCCGACGCGGTCCTTCTGCATCGGCAGCTCGAGCACGGCGCACACGTCCGCGAGCGCGCGCGGGAGGCCCATCGCCGCGACCTCAGCCGCGGTATCGTTCCACTGGCTATCCCTAACTACTGGAAACCCATACTTAGGGATAGCGCACTCGCGCCACATCGTTCGCTCGAAGTTCGCGTTGTGCGCCCAGAGAGACCCGCCCGCGGCTATGTGCGAGAGCACGCGCTCGGGCAGAGGCTCGCCCTCCTTCCAGACCGCCGCGGGCTCTTCGTCGAAGGCCCAGGCCATGCACCAAACGAAAGTATCCCGGTGCGCGGCGTAAGGGTACACGCCCGTGCGCCGGAGCTCTACCGTAGAACGCGTCTCGAAGTCGATGAATAGGTTCGGCACTAGTCGTCCTCCTCGGTCATCCACATGAGCAACCAGCCCGCGAGCGCTATGCAGACCATCAGCACGACTTCCCACTCTTGCCCCATATACGCGGCGCGGGGACTCGAACCCCGCTCGGCCGCCTTCGTACGCTACAGCCTAGGACCGTTTGCGTACGCTCTAAGGCCTCGTCCAGCCGGCAACAGCGACGGGTTGTGGCCCGCCATACCGCCGCGCACTATTCTACTGCTGTTTACTGCGCAGTAATCAGCTCGTCACTCCGACGTCCGACAAGTCCGCCGGCGTTGACGCGTCCATCACCGCGTTGAACTCGTCCGTCGCCGCGCGGCGCCCGTCCATGCGCGGGCCTGACGCGAGGTGCTGCACGTTCTGCAGGCCGAAGGACACGCCCTTCGACACGTCCATGTCGTAAGCGAACGCGCCGATGGCAGCGCGAACGATTGCGCCGGGGTAGAAAAACTGCGTGATCTGGTCCTCTGCCGGGACCGCGGGCTTGCCGGTCGCGTCCGCGTGCGCGAGCACGAGGCCCGGGCGCCCCTGCTTCTCCTTGCGGCGCGCGTTGATGTAGACCGAGCCGGTCGGGTAACCCTTCAGCTCCGCGTCCTTCCGAATGCCCCACTTGAACATCGGGTTCGGAGTGGTGAAGGAAGCCTTCAGCTTCGCGAGGTTCGCCGGACCGGGCCACTGCGCTGCGAAGACCTCGTATAGCACCTCCTCGAGGATCGACGCCGTCGCGCCGTCGAACTCGACGACCTCTCCGTTGAGCAGCGTCAGCTTGTAGCCCGCTGGCGGGAAGATGAAGGACGCGCCGTACGTGGCGTCCTTCGACCCGAGCACGTACTCGGGAGTCGCGAGCACCGGGAAGGACAGGATCGCGAGCCCGGTGACGATTTTGTTGCCGCCTTCACGCCGCGGCTGGACTGCGTTGAGCGTCATTGTTCTCCTCCACTCTGGTTGTCTGCCGCGGCCGGCGGCAGCGCGGTAAAGTCTTGCTGCGGCCCGAGGTGCAGCGCGGGCCTGCGGTCGTACTCTGATACGAGCGTGTGACCGTTCGAAACTAGGCTGTAGAGCTTTGCGGGCAAGTTCTTCTTCCCGACTTCCTTCTCAATCTGCGCTGGGGACTTGAGCTCGCGCGAGTAGATTTTCTCTTCGTCAAACCCTGCCTCGTTCGCCCAGTGCATGACGTCTACGGCGTTGTTCCACACTCGGACTGCTCGCTTCGCGACGAGCTTCCAACCCGGCACCGGGCGGCCGGCTTCGAGTTCCGCCTGCACGCGCATCTTGAGCGACACGACCCAGTGCTCGAGCACGTCCACCTTCGTCAGGATGGAGGCGATGACCTCGAGCGGCAGCGTCTCAGCCGCCGGGGGCTCGACGACGGTGAAGTCCTTTTGCGCAACCTCGATCGCGTAGCGCTTCACCTCCGGGCAGAAGGCCTGCGCAGGGCAGAACTTGCACCACGCGCCCGCGTGCAGCGGCGCGTCCGGGGTGAGCGTCGCCGCGGCCTTGTGAATCAAGCGCGCGGCGAAGTCGCGAACCTCTTGGTGAGAGACGTGAGCCGTGCGAATCGGGCCGTCGGCGTGCGGCGCGCGCGGCTGCACGACGTGAACCCAGACGTCGTCAAACTGCGCGAGCGCCCACGACAGTATCTCGTCCGGCGAGGTCTGTACCGTGCCGTGGTTTCTCCAGAAGTCTACGAGCACGCCGAGCACGTAGTAGAGCAGTTGCACGTTTCCGTTCACTTCGACGGGAACGCCGGCGCCGTACTTGAGGTCAATCACATCAAGCCGGCGGTTGCCGATGATAACCGCGTCCGCGGTGCCGAACATCGGCTCATTACCCGGCGGCTCGAGCGCGGAGAGGTCGAACGTGACCTCCACGCCGACCTGCTTTCCGCCCTCCGCTAGCTTCGCGACGTAGTCAACGTACGCCTTCACGTGCGCGATCATCTCCGCGTCGGACTCGTCCTCACTCCCGAATACGACGCCCATGCCGGAGACTGCGCCGCGGAGGACCTGCTCCGCGAACGAGTGCGCGCGCCGGCCCTCTGCCGCGTACGGCGTATCAGGCCCCGGACCGACCGCGCGCGACATGCGCACGCTGCCGGGGCAGTGCATCCACCGCTCCGCGCGCGACGCGCCGAGCTCCGCGTGCCGCGTCATTTCCACACCGCGCGGTAGTACCGCTTGCACGCGCGGCAGTTTACCAGTCCCTGAAGTTCGTCGCGAACGTCCATTGCGAGCGCCCACGTTACGTGCTGGTTCGGGACGGTGCCATCAATACTTGTTACGAGGTCCCACTGTATGTTCTTGTGCCTCACGATTCCTCCTCTTCAAGAGCCTGCTGGACCATCTGAACTTCGCGGTAGTGGTTCTTCACGATCGCTTCGTCGAGCGTTCCCGCGAGCGCGAGCATGCGCGCGAGCCCCGGCAATGTCGAGCCGATGCGCGTCACGCGCCTGCCGGCTTGCACGTTCACGTCCGTCGCCCAGTCGGGCTCGACGAGCACGGCGTCGTGCGACCCGTACTGCAGCCCGTCGAGCCCGGTCGCGCACGCTTGAAGCTGCCCAAGGAATACGCGCGCGGCGCCGTGCGCGAAGTACTCAACCAGTCCCGCGCGCTTTGACTGCGGCACGTCGCCGTCTACGCGGACGACGTTGTACTTTTCTAGCGCGGCCTGCAGCGTATCGAGCACCGAGCGGTGGTACGCGAACACGACGCGCTTCGAACCCGGCTCGGCCTCGAGCTCGGACGCGATCAGCTCTGCCGCGGCCGGAGCCTTCGCATCCCCGACCGCGTGCCGGTAGCGCGCGATGTTCTCGTCGGCCGGAGGGAGCTGTCCTACCAGGTTGAGCTGGCGGTGGAGCCGCGCTATTGAGGGGAGCTGCTCGAGCCGGTAAACCTCCTCCAACGCCGTAGGCGCCGCCGAGATCGTGACAACGCCCCACCGCAGCGGAGGCAGGTCCGGAAGCACGTCCTTCACGAGCCTGCGGAACATCACCGGCTTAATGAGCGCGCGCAGCTCCTCCGCGTTTCTGAGCCCGTAAATGCGCGGGCCGTACGTCGTCGCGCGCCACTGGCAGAAGCGGTTTAGGAAGGACATATACGTCGACACGCCCGCGGCCTTCAACCGCTCGGGCCAGAGCGCGAGCATGATCGGGAATATCTCCGCCGGGTTCCTCGGCACGGGCGTGCCCGAGAGCGGCCATACGTAGTGGTACCCGTGCGCGAGCCCCGTACCTGTTCCGAGTATCAACCGCGTGCGACGCGAGCTCGAATGCTTCAGGAAGTGCGCCTCGTCGAGCGCGAGCGCGACGTTGCCCGCGTGCCACTGGAGCTCCTGCCGCGCCTTCTCCGACACGACGTACCGCTGGTACGACTCCACGCGGAGCGCGTAAGAGTAGCCCAAAGCGGCGTGCTCCCTCTTCCAGTGCTCTCGAACGACCGCGGGGCAGAGCACGTGCAGCGCGGACACGCCCGCGGTCTCCGCCGCGTGCAGCACCGTGCGCGTCTTCCCCAGGCCGGGCTCGTCGCCAAGGTACAGCCGGCGCGCGAGCGAGAGCGCGGTAGCGCCCATTACCTGGTACGGAAAGAGGCCTACCACCCCCAGGAGCCCTCGCGCCGCCAGGAGCCCTGCCAGGGCGCGTATACCGCCGGAGCGGCCGTGCCGCGGTGGAAGACCCACAGCTCGGCGTCGACCGGAGTCTCGTCGTCGCCCTGCAGCTCGAGCAGCGCGCGAGCGTTCTTGTCGACCACGCCAGCGGCGGGGTTCGACCCGGAAGGCACGAGCGCGGTCGTGTACTTGCACTGAATCAGCCTGACGCGCTGTCCCTTCTTCGCGGCGGTGACGTCCCACAGCCCTCGAGAGCCGGCGGAGCGCTGCGCGAGCCAGCCCGCCGCGCGCAGCAGCTTCACCGTCGCCCACTCCTTCCGCCGGCCGGACGCGTATCGCGTCACTTCCACGCCTCACAGACGGGGTACTCCACAGTGCCGCGGGTCCGCCAGCCCCACTGCTGGCACTCCCGTGGAGCGGTCGGGGACTTCGCGCACCCGATGCACCCAGCCAGCAAGAGAACGAACCACTTGACTGCGCGCAGAAGCTTCATGTGTTCCTCCGTATTACCTCGCACCAGATTTCTTCTGCCGTTTCGATGGACCGGCGAATAGCCGCCGACTGTTCAAGATCGCTCTGGGACGAGTAGATCGCGGCGGCCATCAGCGCGATCATCTCCGCCTTGTCCATCAGACGACCTTCAGCGTGTCTACCGTCGGCGCGCTCGAGAGGAAGTCGTCAACGAGCACCTTCTCTCGTGCGGCGGAGTCGTCGAGCTGCCCGCGGAAGGCCTTCCACGCGGACTCGAGCCGGGCGAACTCGGCGTCCTCGAGCAGAACCTCTGCGCCCTCGTACTTCAAGCGCGTGCTCGAGCTCGCGCCGTCCTTCTCCTCGACCGTGATCGACTCCATCTTGTCGAGCAGCTTCGCCGAGGAGCGGTACACCGCTGGGTCGTCAGACTTCCAGTTCGGGTTTCGCATCACCGACTGAAAGAGCAGCGCCCAGATGCGCACCACGACCGGCAGCCGAACCGACGCGTCGGCGGATGGCTTTTCGTACGGCTGGAACACGAGCTTTCGCATACACCCTCTCAGTTTGCGTTGTTTTTTGTGTCGTGAGTACTGACTCATCGTACTTCCTCCACTTTGAGCACCTTGTACAGAAAGGCGTACGCGCCCGCGGGCCCGTACCCGTTGTGCCTCACGGTCGCGTCCGTCACGCCAAACCGCCTCACGTCCTGCCCGAACATCACGAGGAAGCACGCGACATTGCCGCGGTAACGGCGAATGTTGAGCCCCGGGCACCTCCGGCGCGCGGTAGAAACGCGAATCTGAAACCTGCCCCATTCACCAGCGCGCCCGCGTACGCGCGGGCTCAGATTGCACCGCGTCTCGACGCTCGCGATCGCGACGACCCGCTCCGGGGGTAGGCCGGCGTGCTCGGCCGCGTACTGGAGGTGGAAGTTATCCGCGCACAGGAGCGCGAGCGTGAGTAAAATCATTCGCCGTGCTCCGAGACGTACTCGCTGTCACGGTCTAGCTCCTCGCGCCCCGGTAAGTCATAATTATTCCTGGGGATGGCCGGCGCAGTCACGGCTGCCTCGGGCGCCAAACGAGCCCGTCGGGAGCGGACATGCTTACCGTGAAGCGGACGTACACCTCGCGCGGAACGAACGCTACGCGCGCGTTATTGTAAAACCCGCTGACGAAGTAGTACGCCTCCGTCCCGGCCGATTGCGCGCGGTTAAAGCGCGGCCAGAAGTCGCGCACGGGGCACGACGGCGCGGTGACGTCGGAGCAGTAGCCAATGTCCGTGATCGTCGGGCCGGACAAGAGTGATAGGATAAGCAGTATAGCGTTCATGCAGCCTCCGTTTGTTTGACCCACCCGCCGTGCCTGCGGCACTGGCGCGTCTCGACAGCGTAGACGTTCTCCGGCACGGTGTTCGCCGGCCGGATGCGGAGCCCGACGCGGCGCTTCGCGCGCTTCAGGTGCTCGCCCGGGCGCGGCTCCGGCCGCGCGCGCCGGCCGGTAATGAGCGCGACGACCATGCCAGTAAGCAGGTCGCGATGGTGCTCGCGGCGGTACGGCGCCTCTCGCATAAAGCGCGCGATCGTGGCGCGATAGCGCCGCGCGTACTCGTTCGCCTGCTTGAGCTGCTCGCGCGTCGCGTACTTCCGCGGGCGCGCGCGCCAGAAGCCCCACCACCAAAAGAGCCGGCCGAACAGCCGCGCGAGCGCGCTTACAGGAGGTCTAGCCACTGCGCGCCGGGAGACTTGAGCTCGGTGAGAATGCGGACGCCAATTCCTGCCGCTTGAATCAGTACGGCGTCGGCGGCGTCGGCGGCGTCGGCGGCGGCGGCGTTGGCGGCGTAGGCGGCGGCGTCGGCGGCGTCGGCGGCGTCGGCGGCGTCGGCGGCGTCGGCGTCGGCGGCGTAGGCGGCGGCGTAGGCGGCGGCGTTGGCGGCGGCGTCGGCGGCGTAGGCGGCGGCGGCGTCGGCGGCGTAGGCGGCGGCGGCGGCGTTGGCGGCGGATTTAGCCGCCTTGTTCGCTTCCTTCAGCGTTGTGGCAGACGCACACTCTTTCGCGTTCTTATGCAGCCCGCGGCGAGTCAGTACGGAAGGCAGAATCTCGCGAATGACCGCAAGCACTAGCCGCTGGCTGAACTCCTTCTGGTCAATCTCATTGCTCCCGAGCTGCGCGATCGCAATCGCGCGCAGACCTTTCGAGCGCGCTTCATTGCTCGACCAGCGCGCGTCGTTCAACCGAATCTTGTACGCGCGCACTGCCGCGCCGACGCACGATGGCGTGTCGCCGTGCGGCTCTCCGAGCGCGTAGCACACCGCGGCCTCGACGCACATGCGTCCCGGAACGGCAATGCCAACGCCGCGCACGAGCCCGGCGTCGACGACCTGCAGCACCTTCTGCGCGACTTCTCTCGTCAGTGTTGTCATTCGACTACCTCAACCTTTCGGATTGTTGAAGCCGGAATCCACGTGTGACGCTTGCCTCCCGCGACGCTCGCGACGAGGCCGGAGGCGGTCGTCTGCTCCTCGAGCGTTTCGACGACCCTGAAGAAGGAGCCCGCGGGCCCAACGTCGATGACGTTGTCGCCGAAGACGAGCACGGAAGAGTGCATCTCCTCCTTGTGGTCGGACAGCGTGATCGTCACCTTCATGGAAGGTACTCTACGGGCACGCGGTAGACGCTACGGAGCGCTGCCGCGTAGGACTTCGGGAAGTAGCTCGGGACGTAGAAGCGGAGGATCGTCATCCTGCTCGAGCGGAAGCCGGTGCGGTGGCGAACGACCACGCCGGAGCCGCGCACTTTAGCCGCGATGCGGCCGAAGCCGATGTCGCGAAAGTTACGCGCGCGACGAAGCGTAGAGAGCGCGTGGAAGCCAAAGTTGCGGTTGAGCGTCGGCGGTTTGGGGGTAGTGTTTGACCGCGGCCAGACCGCGGCCTCGTCGTGATACAACGAATGCACGCCGTCGTCGCCGACGTCAAAAATGCGGTAGCCTACGACGGCTCCCTTCGGCTGCTTACGCAGAATGCTTGAGTAGATGCACACTTTTTCAGCTCCCCTCGTTGGTTGAGACCGCGCGCGAGCAACCGCGGCGGTGCTCGGTTTGTTCGGCGTAGTCGCTCCCGCTCCGTACCGCGTAGACCGGTCCCTTGCACTCCTCACACCGCCGGACCACGGTCCAGTCGCGCCCAGGGCGCGGCACGGGCGTGCGGTTCGTGCCCGTAACGCCGGTCTTCACGACTCGCCTCGCACTGTGCCCGCCGACGATGCGGTCCGGAGAGGTCTCCTCCGCGTACGCGCCGGAGAGGTCGCGGTAGGGGTCACGCCTCGACGGGCTCGGTGAGGTACCGGTCTGAGTACTCGAGCTCGGGACGTCCGGGCGCTTTCGTGGCGACCCCATTCCGGGCTGCGGCGTCTTCGGCATAGGCGGTTTTCCAGTCGTCGTACGCGTGGGCCTTCGGCATAACTCCCCCATCGGAAAAGTGTGGTCCTCTTCCTACCTAATACTACCTACCGTGTCAATAGTCTACGTCGAGGTCGAGGTCGAGGTCGAGGTCGAGGTAGGACTCGTCTTGCCCGTCCCGCTCGGCGCGAGCCTGCGCGCGCTCTCCGTCGGACTGGCACGAGAGCCAGCACTCGCGGCAGTTTTCGTCGCACAAGCGCACGCCGAGGTCCTCGTGGAGCGGCGCGCCGCCCTCCCCGCACTGCTCGCACTTGCGACGCGGGCGGCCGGTCACGCACGCGCGCTCGTCCGCTGACGCGACGCGGAAGCGCTCTCCCGCGGACTCGATTTCCTTGAGCGAGTACCTGGGAGCTTTGTCGACGCTGCCGCTAGCGAGAATCCTCTGCGTGAGCTCGGGGTCTGCGTTCACGCGCGACTCGAGCTCATAGCAGCGGTCACAGCGCTTCGTCCCGAGCATCGTTGTTGGCGTTCCGCACAGCCCGCACGGAACTACTCGCTCGTTAGGGAAGTACGGGCGGCTGCTCATGCTGACTCCTTCTTGAGGTTCTTGCCGAGCGCATCGCGCCGGCGTAGGGTGATCGGAGGCACTCCCGCGGTCTTCACGGGCACGGCAACGTCTCCGCGCTCGGGCTTGAACGCGTCTCGAGAGACTCTCACGTACTCGACTCCCTCGGGGGAGGTGAAAACCTCTCGAGAGACGTACTGCGAGAAGACGCGCTTGACGGTCCAGCTCATAGGCCGACCCGGAGCCAGGCCGCGTCGAGCCCGAGCTTGCGGAAGATCGGAGGGTGCCCGTTGCCGACGGCGAACTTCGGCCCGAGCGCCGCGTGCAGCATCTCGTGCTCCACGAGGCCCTCGTTTCGGAGGTAGCGAGAGCTGATGACGATGACTCCGTCGTAGAGCCACGCGCCGGCGAAGAAGCCGCGCGTCGGGCGGGGGAGCTCGAAGTCGTCGCGGTCGATGACCCACACCTGCAGCCGATCGAAGGAGGTCGCTGGAGCGCACTCGCAGTGCGCCGCGATGCGGTCCCACCACGCGGACCACTCCGCGGGCGTCGGCCTGAGCTCCGCTCGCTGCTCTCGCGCCCACCGCGGCCAGTCCTGCGCTCGCGCTGGAGAGTTAGCAGTCAAGAGCAGTAAGAAAGCGGCCGGTAGGCAGAGTCCGCGTGCGTTCACTTGCGCCTCCAGGAGTGGTAGACAGCGAGCGCGACCGCGAGCGCGAGGCCGGAGTAGTCCAGGCTCACGCCCGTGAGGTAAGACGCCGGGAGCAGGAGCGCCGTGAGCCCGAGCCCGCGGTAGAACGCGGAGAGCAGCGCGGTAGTCACTGGACCACCAGCCCGTCTTCGCGCATGCCGCGGAGGAGGTCTGGCGCGTACCGAGGCTCGACGGCGAGCGCGCCGCCGAAGGATAGCGCGTCGTGCGAGACGTTGTAGTTGAGCCAGATGCGCGCCGAGTGCGACAGCGCGCGGAAGAGGTACAGCGAGCCGTGGTACTCGACGCGGACGTCAACCGCGCGGCGTGGGCGCTTCACGCGCCCCTCGCTTCGGAGTACTTCACTACGGCCGCGCGAAAGCGCGCCTCGTCGAACAGCGGGTTGAAGTGCGAGAACATCGCGATCGCGAGCCGCACGGCGCCGTCGACCTCCGCCTGCTCGAGCACGATGCCGATGTACTGCGCCGTCCACTCCATGTGCTTCTTCGTCATACCGCCTCCGGGTCTTGGGGTAGCCACCGTTTCCTGCCGTACTGTACAGCAAGCCGCGTGCCGCAGAGCTAAGTCATTGCGGCTCAACGCTAGACATAAGGACACGCGTCAGAATGACTACAGCAAGACGCGCGGAGACTTGCAATCTGCAAGAGTCGCAGCCCCCCAAAACGTTCACGCGCGCCCCAAAGCGTTCACCGCGGCCGGTTTACGACTAGCGAAGGGACGGATTGACAGTCTTCCCCTACGCGTCTCGCAATCAATTGCACATGCCTACACTGTCGACGGACCCGGTCGACAGCTCGGTCGACAGTTAACTCGTTGCGCTATATGAAGATAAGGTCACTGTCGACCGACCGCCGTGTACTACGTAGTAGTACACGGCAGGTCACAGTGAAGTTCTGGGCGTCGACCGACCCCCGCCGGGCCTGACCGCCCTGCAATTATCGTGCCGCCCTTGCGCGCGCGGCTCGGTGCGCTACATTGAGCGCATGCCAGGACAGCCAAGAACCGCGGCGCTCGTGGCGCACCTCCGCGAGGAGGTTGAGGGGAGAGCGCGCGTGGAGCACCTACTCGACTTGATCGCCGACGGGCAGATGATAAAAGAGGTCGCCCGCGGAGTCACCCTTGTGTACGCGGGAGAGGCGTGGACGCCGGATAGGCGCACGCTCTCCGCCGCGCTGCATAGAGAGTGGCCGCGGGAGCTCGCGCAGGCGAAGAACGACGCGGGAGAGCCGAATGCAGAGGCCGCGCTCGAGGTGCTGAAGAATGCGCCCGAGACGAAGGAGGGCATCGCGAAGGCTCGAGAGCTCGCGTCGATGTACCGCTGGCTCGCGTCAAAGCGCGACCCGGCGAACTTCGGCGACGCTCCGGCGACGGCGATACAGATCAACAACCCTGGGCAGATGTTCTTGCAGGCGGTCGCGAGACCGGGCGCAGTACCCCCAAAAAAGACCCCGGCCGCTTTGCCGGGAGACGCGAGCGGCGTTCGTACCGTTCCTAAAGACGAGACAGATGATGGCGAAGTGGCCGAAGAATAGGATGCACGACGCTGGCGAGGACGAGGCGGCGCCAAAGCGCTCGCGCGTTCCTGGCGTGCCGGGAAGGCTCGGCGGGCAGGGCGAGGGACCGATTTCGGACCTGAGCGAGCGCGGAAAGAGCGAGACTTCTGACGACGGCTCCGGCTGCGTATACGTACACGGAGACGGTCCGGAGGTCGCTGCAGAGGTTCAGTACCACATCCGCGCGCAGACGGGAACCACCGCCGGCGCGGGCAAGAGGTTGCACGGCAACGGCACGCGACTGGGGCTCCCGCTTGACGAGCCGCGGCACGGCGAGGTGCACGAGGTAGAGACCGAGCCCGTCGAGGGCGGCAACGTAGCGATCAACCGCAAGCGGAAGCTCGCGGCAACCGAATAGAGTGGAGACGCGCGCGGCGTTCATACCGCGCCACACGACTGAGGATAGTTCGAGCGCGGCAATGAGCGCTCGAGCGCTCGCACGCTCGACGAGAACGCGCGCAGCAATAAGGGCCTGTGGCAAGACCCGCAGCCGGACCTCTCCGGCAACGAAGCCGCGCAGCAGGTGTACGGCAGCGGAGAGGACGACAGCGAGGGCCAGGGCGAGCGCGCGAACGAGCGCGACCACTCCGACGCTCCCGGGCTCCGCAACTACGAGCTCGAGTCCGACGAGATTCAGGAGCACCAGGACGCGATCATCGACAAGCACGCGCCCTCGTCCGAAATCTTCGGCCACCGCAGCCGGTCGAAGCCTTCGTACGCGCTCGGCGCTCGCGCGAAGTCAACGCGTGGTAAGAAGAACTAGAGCTTGGCGCGCGCCTGTGCACGAGACTTGGTGCGCGTCGTACTACCACGACGAGGCTGGTCCTCGTCCGTGTGATTGCAGGGCAGCCGAGCGCGTCAGGCCAAAGGCGCAGTGGCGCGGCGAGCTGCCCGACCAGTTCTGTGAAAAGTGTGAAGGCTTCCCCGTGCGGCTCATTATCGTGCGCCCGCGGCCGGATGCCGAGAGTCAGTCCTTGCGCTTCTTCGCGGCGTGTTTCGTGCCGGGCTGCGCGCACATTCGGGAGTTAGACCAAACAGCCGTCGTTGACGGCGGAAAGAAGTGAGGGAGTTATGCCAAAGAACCAAAGCGCGTTGCTCGACGAAGAGCTCGAGCTCTACACGCAGGACGAGCAGGACGAGGCGCTCAAGAAGGTCGCGCTCGGGCAGCTCAACCGTAAGCGGCTCATGGCGGAGGCGCGCAAGCGCATGCGCGAGCTGCGCGGTAGGCCGGTCGTGTACGGGCTCGTAATCGGAGTCGTCATCGGTCAGGTCGACGAGTACGAGAACATCACGATCGCGCACGGCTTCTCTCGCAAGACGCCGAAGGCGCGCATTCGGTGGGCTCGTGAGACGACCGCGAAGGCTGACCAGGTCAACACGTTCAACGCCGACTCAAACTATGACGCCGAGAGCATCGCAGTCCCGCGCTCGCGCTCGCGCACGCCGGAGATGGAGCGGCACGAGCGGCAGGGGTACAAGCAGCAGCTCGCGCTCGCGCTCGAGTTTGCCGAGCAGTGGAAAGAGCGTCAAACGAAGCTCACCGCGCTGCGCGCGGAGCAGAAGAAGCTCGAGCTGCAACTCGACGAGGACACGCTGGAGGGCTAGTTGCCTTACCGCTCAAAGAAGCAGGCCGCATACATTCACGCCGAGGCCGCTCGTGGGACGGCCTGGGCGAAGAAGTTCGTCAAGGACGCGCACGGCACGCGCGTGCAGCCCGACCGCGTCAAGCGGCGCGGCAACGCGCACCTCAGAAAGAGAGTAAAGTAAACAATGCCCAGGTACTTGGTGTCTACGCTCAACGTTCAAGAGGTAATCGAGGCCGGCTCTCCGGAGGAGGCCGAGGCGCACAGCTCCTTCGCGAGCGAGCACGACCTCGCGTACGCGGTATTGGTTGATGAAGCGCCTCTCGTCATCGAGCCGCTGGTCGCTCCTGAGCTTATTGAGGCCGCGGTCGAGCGCGGTCAGTCCGATGACGTGGCTTAGCTACGTCTTCGCGCTAGTCGTGGGCATCGGGTACGTGGAGCACGCGCGGACGTCGACGAAGCCGCCGCTCGCGCCGTGGGACCGCATTGGCTCCGACCCGTTCGAGTGGGTCGTGAACAACATGCCGGATACGGTCGCGGTCTTCGCGCAGGCGCCGGCCATTGATGGAGCGGTGCGCTTCCTCGCGCTCTTGCCTCCGAGCGACTCGGTGCTCGTCAAGTTGCCGTACGCAGACGCTGAGGTGCTGCTCCGTATTGCGGTACTCGAGCACGACCTCGTTCGCATCAACATCTACGCGCCGGGCATCGGCCGAGTAACCGTGAACTCGGCGCCTAAGCGCTGAGCTGCGCGGCATACTGCCGTACCGCCCGCGTGCGCGCGCGAGGCGCAGTCTGCGAGACTGTCATAACGACAGTCTCGCGCAATGCGGCGAGGGCGGGCAGAGTGCGAGAGTGTCAGACTGACAGCCTGGGACCGCGCGGGGGGAGGGGGCGAGTATGACGAATTGGCAGTCTGCGAGAGGCCCCCGGGAGTCCCGTTCCATGCGGGACGTGGTGTAAGGGGCCTACGCCAGGCACCGCGGTTTTCGGATTTTTCCAGTTTCCAGAAAAGGGTAACCAAATGATCCGACTCATCTTGAACATCATCTCGCACCCGCAGTCTCTCGCCGCCGGCGTCGTAATCGGCGCGGGCTTGGGCTGGGCCGGGCTGCGTTACCTGTGGGCGGAGGTGCTCCGTGAAGGCCAAAAAGCTATCGGCCGTTGAGCGGCTCGCGTACGTCGCGCTCGTCATAGGCACCGCTTGCTCCGGGTGCTCTTCGCGGCCGGCGCTGAGCCTGCCCGACCGCCCGTCTGACGCGGTCGCGATCCTTCCCGTCGGCATCCTCGAGCTCTCTCCCGGAGCGGTCATCGCGCTTGTCACTCCGGAGGCTGACACGGTCTTCGCGCAAGCGATTGACTCCTCGGCGGTTGCGTTCTGGAATGGCCGAAAGCTCGCGGGAGTGGTCCGCGCGCTGCCGCCGGACGCGCCAATCCCGCCGCCTGACGCGGAGCCAGTCTTGCGACTGCTCGGCGGAGACGTGCGCATTGTCTTCGTCGCGTACGACAACGGCGTGCTCGGCGCCGGCGTCGTGTACCGGCCGCTCAAGCGCGCGTGAACAGCAACCCGTTCGCCTCCATCGTCGACAAATACCTCTACGACAGCGAGGGCTACGTCCGCAACGTGCTCAAGGTGCCGCAGGTCTTCCGTTGGCAGAAGCGCGTTCTGTCGGACTACGACGCGCGCGAGCGGTACATCGCCGTGAAGTCGGGGCACGGCGTGGGCAAGTCCACGCTCTGCAGCTGGATAATGCACCACCACCAGTTTACGCGCTTCCCACAGAAGGTCGTCGTCACCGCGCCATCGAGCGGGCAGCTGTGGGACGCGCTCTGGGCGACGTACAAGGGCCTCCTCCTCCGAACGCCGCCGGAGCTGCTCGCGCTCTTCGAGTCCTCGAGCGAGCGCGTAGTCCTATCGAGCGCGCCGGAGATGTCATTCGTCTCGGCTCGGACGTGCCGCGCGGAGACGCCGGAGGCGCTCGCGGGCATTCACGCGGACCAGTCCCTCGGGCTCGGCAACGAGGGCGTGCTGATTATCGCGGACGAGGCCTCCGGCGTTCCGGACCCCGTCTTCGAGTCAGCGCTCGGTTCAATGTCGGGGCACAACGCGATCACGATCCTGACGGGAAACCCCGTGCGCACGACCGGCTTCTTCCGCGACTGCTTTGCGAAGAACTCGGACATCTGGAAGACGCACACGGTCTCCTCCCTCGACGTTCCGGAGGCGGTCGACACGCTCTCGTACGCGAAGCTCGTCGAGCGCTCCTTCGGCAGGTACTCGAACGCGTACCGCGTGCGCGTGCTCGGCGAGTTTCCGACGACGGAGGCTGACGCGATCATCCCGCTCGAGCTCATCGAGGCCGCGATCGGGCGAGACGTGAAGCAGAACCCGCTCACGCCCATCGTCTGGGGACTCGACGTCGCGCGCTTCGGAGACGACCTCTCCGCGCTCGCGAAGAGGCAGGGGCCCGCTCTGCTCGAGATTGTGAAGGGCTGGCGCCACCTCGAGACGATGGAGCTCGCGGCGAAGGTCGCGCACGAGTACCGAGAGACGCCGTACCAGCTCCGGCCGATGGAGATTAACGTCGACGCGATCGGCATGGGCGTAGGCGTCGCAGACCGGCTGCGGCAACTTGGCCTGCCCGCGCGCGCGATTCAGGTCTCAGAGGCTCCGGCGGTGATGAACCAGGAGCGTTACCTGAACCTGCGGACGGACCTGTGGTTCCGCGGGCTCGCGTGGTTTCAGGACCGCATGTGCTCTCTTCCGGCCGCGTACAAGCAGATCGAGACGGAGAAGGACCTCGTCCGCCAGCTCGCGGCGCAGAAGTACGACCACCTGCCTTCGGACAAGGTCTTCGCTCTCTCGAAGAAAGACATGAAGAAGAAGCACGGCGTCGACTCGCCAGACTTGGCAGACGCCTTCCTGCTGACGTTCGCGTCAGACAGCGCGCGCCTCGCATTCGGCAAGCGCGCGAGCACGTCTTGGAACCAACCCATCCGGCGCAAGCTAGGACTTTTGAGGTAGTATGCCCGAGTCACAGACGCAGTCTACATTCCCGGAGGGCGGCGCGGTCTTCACCTCTCCGGCCGACGTTGGCACCGCGTCCATGCGCGTGAAGCCGAAGAAGAACGCGCGCAAGGGCGCGTTCCCCAAGCGCGACCGCGATACCGCGCCTCCGCAGGCGGCGACGACCGGGCGGGAGAAGAAGCAGCCAGCGGCCGAAACGCCGCGAGAGGCCTCGCAGCGCAAGCCCGGAGACCCCATGTCCGACGCGGAGGTGCAGTCCGCCGTGTGGATGATGCTCCTCGACGCGGTCATTTACTGCGACGGTGAGCTCTCTCCGCAGCGCGCGAAGCTCGCGGACCTCTACGCCGGCAAGTCCCTAGGGAATGAGGAAGACGGCCGCTCGCAGTTTGTAATGACGATCGTGCGCGACACGGTCAAGCGCATCATTCCCTCGCTCCTGCGCGTGTTCATCGGCGCGGAGCAGGCGTGCGAGTTTACTCCGCGGTTCACGAAGGACGCGGCAGAGCTCGCTAAGCGAGTCGAGATAGCCGAGCAGATGACCGAGTACGTCACCGCGTGCGTCATTCAGGAGGACAACCGCGGGTTCCAAACGTTCCACGAGTGGTTCATGGACGCGCTCATCAAGAACATCGGCGTCGTGAAGTGGTGGACGGACGACTCTTACTACACCAGGTCGTATAAGCAGTCTGGCATGACGAAGGAGCAGATCGAGACGCTCGACCAGGACGAAGAGGTCATGGCGCTATCGTGGGAGGAGGACGAAAACGCTCCGGGGTACTACGAGTGCGAGTTCGTCCGGAGACGGATGCACAAGGTGCAGCGCTTCGCTTGCCTCCCTCCGGAGGAGTACCTCTTCACGCGCGGCGCGAGAACTACGACCGACGACGCCTCATTGGCCGGCGTCGCCGTCTTCGTCGCGCACCGCACGCTCTTGACTCGGTCGCAGCTCTCTGCCGCCGGCGTGAGCGACGAGGACATCGAGCAGTACGCCTTCCGAGACGCGACGCTCGACCACAACGTCGAGGAAATCGCGCGGCAGTCGATCGTCAAGCCCGAGGTCGCGGAGGCCGGGCCGGTCGAGACGCGCAAGGCACTCTACGTCGAGGCCTTCCCCTACATGGACGTGGACGGAGACGGCATCGCCGAGCTCCGCCGCGTGGTCATGCTCGGGCCCTCGTACATGATGATCGCGAACGAGCCTTGGGACGAGCGCCCGTTCGCCGTAATCTGCCCCGACCCGCAGCCGCACACGATCATCGGCTTCGGCGTTGGAGACTACACGCACGACCTGCAGAAGGTCATGACGATGGTCGCGCGAGCAGCCCTTGATTCGCTGGCTCTCTCGGTCAACCCGCGCGTCGGGTACGTCGAGGGAGAGGTCTCTCTCGAGGACCTGCTCAACAACGACGTCGGAGCGCCCATCCGGATGACGGCGCCGGGAATGATCGAGCCCGTGCTGCACACGTTCGTGGGCAAGGACGCGATCGACACGCTGATGACCTTCTTCGAGCAGGTGCTCGAGAACCGCGTCGGCGTCTCGAAGGACACCGCCGGCCTTAACCCGGAGTCGCTGCAGTCGACGACCGCGGTCGCGATCACGTCAGCCGTCTCCGCGGCGCAGCAGCACATCGAGATGATCGCGCGCATGTTCGCGGAGATGGGCATGAAGCCGCTGATGAAGGGCCTCCTCCGAGAGGTCGTGAAGCACCCCTCTCCCGGCCGCGTCATGCGCTTCCGCGGGGACTACATCGCGACAGACCCGCGCACGTGGGAGGCTGACGTGGACGTGCGCGTCAACGTCGCCATCGGCGCCGGACTCGACGCGGAGAAGCTCGACTTCATCGTCGGCGTCGTGAACAAGCAAGAGCAACTCCTGCAGCAGCTCGGTCCGAGCCCGCTCGTCGACTTCCAGCGGTACGCGAAGACGCTCATCAAGGCGGCGAAGACTCGCGGGCGCATGGACGCGTCAGAGTTCTTCGGCATTCCGCCGGCTAACTGGGCTCCGCAACCGCGGCCGGACCCGGAGCAGAAGAAGGCGGACGCGATGGCGCAGCACCTGCAGATAAAGTCGCAGTCAGAGAACGCGCGCGCGCAGTCAGAGGTCCAGAAGCGGCAGGCGGAGACGCAGTCCGCTGCGCAGAAAGCCGCGGTCGAGGCCGAAATTGCGCGAGAGAAGGCGCAGTCTGAGATGGCGGTCGAGTCGCAGCGCCTCAACCTCGAGGCGCAGGCTGAGCGCATGAAGCACGCGTCCGCGCTGCAGAAGATTCGCGACGAGCACCAGGTCAAGCTCGAGGAGCTCCGGCTCCAGGGAGAGCTCGACCAGGCGAAGCTCAAGCAGGAGATGGCTCTCGCGCGAGAAAAGCACGACCAGGAGATGTCGCTACAGCGAGACAAGCACGAGCACGAGAAGAAGCTCGGAGAGAAACGCGTCGAGAACGAGGGAAAGACGGCGGAGAAGACCGCCGAGGCCGGAGCAGGCGAGAAGTCCGTTCGCATCACAATAGCGAGAGAAGGGGAGTAGCGCATGTCCACGCCGCAGATCGTCGAGACGAGCACGCCTGATGTGGCAGCCGGGAATAAAATTACGATGGTGTCCATCAATGACGGCGCAGGACTCGCCTCCCGGCAGGTTGTCTCCATCGGAGACCCGACGACTGGGGGCCAATTCGCAGCCGTAACCGCCGCGGGCAAGTTGCTCGTGACGCCGGACTCGGTCGCGCTCCCGGCCAACCAGTCGGTAAACGCTGCACAGATTGCGGGAACGGCCGCCAGTGTAAACTCCGGGGCGAAGGATGCGGGGACTCTGCGCGTGGTGCTCGCGACCGACCAGCCGGCGTTGACAAACAAGCTGCTCGTCACGCCGGACTCAGTCGCGCTCCCGGCCAACCAGTCGGTAAACGCTGCGCAGTTTGGCGGGACGAACGTCGTAACCGGTACGGGAGTCGGCGGAGCAGGCATTCCGCGCGTTACCGTTTCAAGCGACTCGCAGATACGCCCCGTCGACTCGGCAGGCGCGGACCTTACGTCCGCGAAGGGCACGCAGACAGCGCGCGCCGTAGGGACACAAGACCAAAAGGACAGCGGGCGCACCTACGTTTGCTTTACGGTAGACCGCGCTGCCGGCGTGGCGGTAGAAGCGCTGTTGACGCTAGCCATAAACAAGGGCGAGACCACATCGAGCGCGGCGTCATACACTGTTACGGCCGGCAAAACGCTTCGCATTCAGTCCATTAGCGTGTCAGTTCGCGCGTCAACGACGACCATCGTCGACGCGCGCGTTCGCCTCGTGACCGCCGCGTCTGCCATAGCAGTAGGCTCGCCGCGGTTAGTGGCTCTAGAAGCGTTTGCAAACGGAGCGATCGCGGAGGACGGCAATACCGTGACGATGGACTTCCCTGACGGCATCGAAATCGCTGCCGGGCACCAGGTGGCCGTCTCGAACATCGAAAGCACGGCCACGGGGACCGTGTCGGTTACCGTAGTCGGCTACGAGTACTAGCCAGTGATTCTGCTCTTCTGGGGCGGGTCGGGGGTTACTCCTCCGGCGGCGCCAGCGGGCGCGGGCGCGGGCGGGAGGCGCAGACGGACCGAGCGCGTTGTCGTTCATACGAACCGCGGCCGGTACCTCATAGAAGTTCCCGCGGGCTGGCGCCCGTGGCCGAAGGAGTCGCAGCCGAAGCAGTTCACGCAGGAGCCAGCAGTAGTCCGGCTCGCGCCAGCATCTCGCGCGCCGCGGGCTCAACATGACGAGGACGAGCTCGTAGTACTCGCGCTCGTGCTCGCGGAGGTTATCTAAGTGCCAAAGAGAGTGGGGGACCCGAAGGCCGCGGACAGGGCGCGGGAGCAGAAGCGCGCGGTCGTGTCGCTGATTCAGAACCGCACGCTGATCGACCTCTTCAAGGCGGTCGACGAGAAGTACGTTCGCAAAATGAGAACGGCGAACGAGCCGAAGGAACGCGAAGCCGCGTGGGCCATTCTCCGCGGGATCGACGCGCTGTACCTCGAGATGAAGTCGCGCATCGACCGCGGAACCGCGCAAGAGAAGCTAGACCAAGCGCTTAGGCAACGCCGGGATGCCGGCGAGTAGGCTACGCGCAGTCACAGGCCTTGACTGGCCGGAAAGGTAGTGTATTATGCCAACGCTCCCGCAGGATGGAGAGTTCGGGACTTACGGTGAACGCAAGCCGAACATCGTCCGCAAAAGCATGAAGATCGGCGAGCAAGTCGTGGGCATTGAAGGCCCCGCACTCGCCAAGGCACTAGACGAGGGCGCGAGAGCGTCCAGCGCCGAGGTAGCAGCCGGCGAGGACCCTCCTGCCGCTGAAGACCCCGCAGGTCCGGCTACTGAGCCGGCCGAGCCGGCTCCCTCCACGGGACAAGCCGAACCGGTCGAGCCCGCGCCGCCGGAGACGGAACCCGCAGCCCAGGCCGATGAAGAGCCTGCCGCGGCGGAGCCGTCGCAGCCTGACGTAGAGCCCGTAACGCCCGCGACGGAGCCGGGAGCGACCGAGGAGGACTCGGTAACGCTCACCCGAGCCGAGTACGACGAGCTGAAGCGCGGCACTATGATGCAGGCGGACTACACGCGCAAGACGCAGTCGCTTTCCGACATCCGCAAGGAGGCCGAGAAGGCGCAGTCTGAAGCGCGCGCAGCGCGCGATCAGTACCTATCCCTCGTAAAACAGGCGGAGGACGCGATCGCCAGCACGGACAGAGAGCCGGACTGGACAGCGCTGCGGCAGCAGCTATCGCCAGAGGAGTACGCGAACGCTCGAGACGAGCACTCGCGCTTGCAGCGCGACCGCGCGACGGTGAAGGCCGAGCGCGAGCGCGTGGAGAAGCACAAGGCGGAGGACAACGCCGCGCTCCACCAGAAGCAGGTGGACGAGGAGAAGGAGCGGCTCTTTACGCTGATGCCGGACCTGCGAGACCAGAAGACGCTCGCTCCCTGGCTGAAGCGCATGCACGCGACCGCGAAGTCGCTCGGTTTCTCCGACGCGGACTTCAGTAGCGTGTCCGACCACCGACTCTTTCTGCTGCTGAACCAGGCGGCGAAGGGAGCATCCGTGCAGAAGGACAAGCCGAAGACGACGAAGCCGCCAGTGACCCGACCGCGTTCGGTCGGCCCGGGCGCGACGCCGCCGACGCGGACTCCGCAGAACACGAAGGACAAGGCGATGCAGGGCTTGCGGGACAAGAAGTCAGTGGCAGCGGCGGGCGAATACTTCGCCACGCTCGATTCGTTATAGGCAGAGTGGGAGCACAGGAGCGTAGGGTATGGCCGGCAATCTGATTACGAACACCATCACCACGTACGACGTGAAGGGCATCCGCGAGGACCTGTCCGACGCGATCTACAACATTTCGCCGAAGGACACGCCGGGGATTTCGAACGGCAAGTTCGGTCGCGCGAACCAGCCGTTCTACGAGTGGCAGCTAGACGCGCTCGCCACGGCGGTGAGCAATAACCAGGTTGTCGAGGGCGACGACATTACGTCCTTCGACGCCTTTACGGCGACGTCACGCGTCGGCAACTACTGCCAGATTTCGCGCAAGACCGTCATCGTGTCAGGCACAGAGGAAGTGACCGTCAAGGCAGGCCGGAAGAGCGAGCTGGGTTACCAGATCGCGAAGAAGTCTGCCGAGCTGAAGCGTGACATGGAGACGCACTTCGTCGCGAACGTTGCCGCAGTAGCGGGCGCGGACGCCACGATTCGCGTTTCGGGCTCGCTCGTCGCGTTCCTGAAGACGAACACGCAGAAGGGCGCGGGCGGCGCTGACCCGACGTACACGACCTTCCCGAACGCCGTGCGCACCGACGGCACGCAGGCCACGTTCACTGAGGCCATGCTGAAGACCGGCATGAGCCAGACGTGGAACCAGGGCGGCAAGCCCGAGTTCGTGATGGTCAACTCGACGCAGAAGCAGAACATTTCCGCCTTCGCAGGCGTAGCCACTCGGACGTTCTACCAGGACGCGGTCGAAGAGACTGCGATCATTGGCGCGGCCGACGTGTACGTCTCTGACTTCGGCACGATTTCGGTCGTGGCGAATAGGTTCATGCGCCAGCGCGAAGCGTTCCTGCTCGACCCCGAGTTCTACGGGCTGATGTACCTGCGCCCGTTCTTCACCGAGCCGCTCGCCAAGACCGGCGACGCTGAAAAGCGTTTGCTGATCGTGGAGTACGGCGTGAAGGTGCACACAGAGAAGGCTCACGCGGGTATCTACGACCTGCTTTAACTCCTGACGCTCGTCGGTAGGCGCTTCGGCGCCTACCGGCCAGCGGCAGCTTGAAAGGACGGTAGGCTCGTGGGTACTCCACGCAATACGCAGAACGCGTACCTGGACTGCGGAGACGCGGACAGGTTCGCGACGAGTACGACCTCGCCAGAGTCTGAGGCGTCGAACGTGCTCGTTGGGCACAAGGCCGCGGCGCTCGCGTCCGCGGTTTGGCCTTCGGCTAACCTCGCGCTCTTCTTCCCGTTCACTGTAACGGGCAGAGCAGCCGAGCGCCCGGTTGCTATTACCGGGTTCATTCTCATGAACGGCGCGGCCGTATCCGGCAACGTCGACATCGGCATTTACGACGCGCTCGGCAATCGCCTAGCGTCCGTCGGCTCAACCGCGCAGGCCGGAACGACCGCTCCGCAGCGCATCAGCCTCTCGGTCCCGCTGCAGCTCAGGCCGGGGCGGTACTACCTCGCGATCGCGATCGACAACGGCACCGGGGCGACTGTTTCATCCGCCCCGAGCGCGCAAGCGCTTCGCGGCGCCGGCGTACGCTCGCGCGCGGCATCTTTCCCGCTCCCGGCGTCTGTTGCGACGTGGGTCGGCACGGCCACGGCCTATGTTCCGTGGGTCACCTCAGTCGAACTAGGAGTCAGCTAATGCCCGACGGCGTCGTGTCAGTGCCGGAGTGCTCCGGCTGGAACTACCTGAATCTGAGCGTGGACGACCTATACGCGGCAGAGGAAATGGCGCTTAACGCTGGCGCGCCGGCTTCGGTCGCGTACCCGTCAGCGAACCTCGGGCTCTATATCCCGCTGTACGTCTCGGCTCCGGGGCTCGCGCAAGGTCTTTTCTGGCAGAACGGTACGGCCGTAGCCGGGAACGTTGAGGTCGCGATTTACGATGAGGACGGGAACAAGCTCGCGTCCTCTGGGGTGGTCGCCGCGGCTGGCGTTAACGCGCCGCAGTACGTCGCGTTCGTGTCTCCGGTGCTGCTCGTGACCGGGAGGTACTACATCGCGGTTATGGCAACCTCCGGATCGCAGCAGTTCTTGGCGTGGACAACGTCAGCGGCTGCTACGAACGTCAACCGCATGTTCGGCATTGTCGAGCAAGCGGCCGTCGGAGGCGGACTGCCGGCGGTCTGGACGCCGGTCACGTCAGCGCGCAGCTACTTGCCGCTCGTAGGCGTGTCCTTCGCACTCGTCGCGATCTAAGTCAGGAGGGTGGGGGTGGACAAGCTACACGCAGGTCTAGCGATCGCGTGCGCGGTGGGCATAATCGCCGCCGCGCGCGCAGTCGTTGAAGGCTCCCGGTGGGAGCAGCGCGTTGCAGGCGCCGAAGCGCGCGCGGCAGTACTCCAGGGTTCGGTGGACTCTCTCGAGCACGTCGCGTCGGTTGCGGAAGCCTCCGCCGCGCACACAGACACTGTACGGGTCACGCTGACGAAGCTGATTCCGCAGACGGACTCAGTTAGTCACCCGGACTCGTCCTGCGCCCCGAGCCTCGCCGCGCGAGACCGCGCGCTGCACGCGGCCGAGAGCGAGCTCACGCAGTGGGAGCTCGCATTCCACGCGCAGGTTGACGCGCTCTCTCGCCTGACGGCGGAGAAGAACACGCTCAAGTCCGCGCTCGACGCGCGCCCGCGAGCGGGAGCCGTGCTCGAGCTCCTGCACCCGAGCCTCCACATCAGCCTGCAGGCAATGCTCTACCCCGAGCCGCGCATCGGCATCGGCGTGAGCATAGACCTCGTGAGGGTTCGCCTATGAGCATAATGACGGAGATGGTGCTCGACGACGACCCAATTTCGGGAACGAAGTCGGTCTACCACTTCGACCCCGTGACCGAGCAAGCGACGATCGTCGAGTCTCAGGACGCGGGCGCGCTCATTGAGCGAAACAAGCGACTGCAGGCCGGCCCTCCGACGGTATCGAAGTCGAAGGAATGGGAGCTCATCGCCGGCATCCCCGGGAACGTGCTCCACAACCTCAAGCGCCGCGGCATTATCGTGAGCCAGCATGAGGACCCATGGCAGCGCAAGCTGCTCAAGTGGCTCACGGCGCACCCGGCTTTCAAGACCTCGACGCGGAAAATATCATGAGCGCAATCATCGGCGAGCGCAAGCCAAAGCTCGCGGTCTGCCTCCCGGCGCTCGACATGGTGCACACCTTCTTCGCGTACGACTACGCGGGCATGCTCGCGTTCACGGCGAAGGCCGGGTACGAAATCGGGAGGCTCGTCGCTCGCGGAACGTACTTGTACGAGCAGCGAGAGACGCTCGCGGACGCGTTCCTATCCGGAGACTACACGCACGCGCTATGGGTCGACGCGGACATGCGCTTCCCAAAGGACGCGTTCCTTCGCCTGCTCGCGTGGAACTTGCCTATCGTCGGCGCCGGCTACCCCTCGCGGCACGCGCCTTACCTCCCCGTCGTCGCGCGCGACTTCCGAACGGACGAGCGCGTGTGGACCACGCGGCAGCACGAGGGAGTTGAGCCCGTCGCGGGACTAGGCTTCGGCTGCCTCATGACGAGCCGCGAGGCCATCGAGGCCGTGAAGAAGCCGCGTTTTGGGATTGGGTGGAACGATGACCTCGGGCAGTTCCTGCACGAGGACATGGGCTTCTGCTACAAGGCCTCGCGCGCGGGCGTGCCGATTCATATTGACCACGACCTGACGAAGCTCGTGAAGCACATTGGCTCGCACGAGTTCAACTACGAGACGTCTCTTGTCGCTCGCGAGTCTATGGAGCGCAAGGACTCGCCGCTCATCGTGACGCCATGACGATCAGCATCACGAACTACGCGAACCTTCAGGCCGCGATCGTCGAGGAGCTGAATAGGGTGTCTGACACCGTGCTTGTCGCGCGCGTGCCGGACTGGATTTACCTCTTCGAGCAAGACCTCCGCGCTGAGCAGGAGTTCACTGTCGAGCGATACAGCATCGCGAACGGCGGCCAGCCGCTGCCGATTACGACGCACCCGTTCCAATTGCCGGACTACGTCCGCTTCGTGAAGTCCATGCGCGCCGCCGGCGGTGGTTACCGGCACCCGCTCACGCTCGTGACTCGCGCGGACCTATGGCAGCGGCAGAACACGAGCATGTCTGGAAACTGGAACCAGCCGATGCCTGGAGTGCCCTCGATCGCGGTCATCGAGCCGCAGGCGGGCACGTGGATGGGCGCCGGCGGGCAGAACGTCGGCATCGGCCCGTGGATTGAGTTCTGGCCCTCTCCGATCGCAACGCCAGTGCCGGGCGCCGGCGGCGCTACCGCGACCTCGACAATTGTCGGCGGCGTGGTGACGACAATTACGGTAACGAACGGCGGGTCGGGCTACGACCCGAACAACCCGCCCCCAGTCATGTTCCTCGGCGGCGGGCCCGGCACGGGCGCTTCCGCGACCGCGGCCGTGAGCGCCTCCGGAGTCATCACGAGCGTGACTGTCACAGGCGGGGGCTCGAACTTCACGACCGCGCCCATCATCGCGTTCGCGAGCTTCGCGATCGACCTCGTCTACGTCCGCGACTTTGTCTCAATCGCCGCGGACGCGAGCGGGAACGGGTCGAACGGCATTTTGCGGATGCACCCGTCCGTGTACCTCTACGGCTCGCTGCTGCACAGCGCGCCGTGGCTGCAGCACGACGACCGCATTCAGGTATGGCAGGCGCTCTACGAGAAGGCGCTTAAGCGCATGAACGTAGAGATGGAGCGCGCTCAAATGAGCGACGTCCCAAAACGCGCGCGGTTCAAGGTATTTTAGGAGCGTATGGCAACGACACCAGTACTCGGGCTCACGCAGCCAACCGTCGGAGGGGATAACGGCGTCTGGGGCGGGTTCCTCGACACGGACATCGGCAACATCGACACGTACCTCAGCGTTCTGCGGCAGGCGGCGAAGACGCTCACGATTGGAGCGACGACGACGTTGGACTTCAACGCGCCGGCGTCAGTCTTCTTGCTGACCGTCTCGCAGGCGACGACGATCGCGATCGCGAACACGCCCGCGAACATCACGGCGCAGCAGCTCTCGACGCAGTTTGCGCTCATCATAACGAACGGTAGCGCGTTCGCCGTGTCGTGGCCCGCGTCCTTCGTGTGGTCCGGAGGCTCTCCTCCGACGCTGCAGGCCGCTGGCACGGACGTTATCATCGGGTGGTCGCCGGACAACGGGGTTCACTGGTACGTCGGCATGCTCTTTACTCCGGGCAAGGCCGCCATATCGAAGGTCGGGCAGCTCGGCAACCTGAGCACGTCCTCCGGAGCTGAGGTGAGCCTCGGCACGGTGACGCTGCCTGCGAGCAAGCTCGGGACAAACGGCGACTTCCTCCGAGTGACAATCTCGGGCAGGTCCGTAGTCGCGGGAGCGAACGGAAATACGTTCAAGTTCAAGTTTGGTGCCGCGACCATCACGCTCAACCCTCCGGGCGGAGCGCCCTTTAGCGGCGGCACGTACCCGTTTTCCATCATGCTGAGCGTCACGCGCCTCACGGCGACGACGCAGCGCATCACGGCAACGATGACGAACTTTGACGGTAACCTCATCGCCTCCGTGGCCGGAGCGGAAACATTGTCAAGCCCGGTAGTGCTCGACTTCCGCGGCAGCGGCTCCGGAGCGGACACGCTCAACCTCGACGCGGTAGCCGTAGAAGCGGCGACGCAATGAACGATAACTTCGTAATTGAGGCGCTATACCGGCTCGAGAATAAGGTCGATGCCGTCGCGTTTGACGTCAAGACGATTCAGATAGAGCAGGCGGAGATGCGCGGCATCAAGAAGGCCGCGCTCTATGTCGCGAGCGTGCTCGGCGCCGGAGCTGGAGCGGCCGCCGGGTTTGTAGGGCACCGGTTCGGCGCGTGGTAGCGTTCTTGGCCTGGGTCGGGCTGCAGCTCGACGACCCCACGCGCACGATGCACGCGCTCGGGATCGCGACCGTCGGAGGCGAGGTGCTCAGGCACTTCCTCTCCGGGCACGCGGTAGACCCGTCGACAATCGCCGCCGGGGTGGGTTGCTTCACGGTCGGCGGGGTCATCGACCACTACCAGGGCAAGAAGAGCAAGTAAGCGGGGTGGCGTAGCGGCGACGCGCCTGGTCCGTGCCCCCACTCCACGGCCGGCCGTCGCGACAGCTTGCCACCTTTTCCTTTTCGGAGGAGTGTATGGCCACACACGGAGCAGCCCGCCTTACGGGGGTCACGACCGATCTAATCCGGCTCGTACTGGACGTCGGGGCAAAGCGTGACATAGCGGTTGTGCAGGGCGCGCGTACAATCGAGGAGGAGCAGACGGACATCGACCGCGGTGTGTCGCGCCTCAAAGACCCGCGGCACTCGCTGCACGTCATCATACCGGGCGAGCGCCCATTCGCGCTCGCGGTCGACCTCGCTCCGTGGCCAATCAACTGGGCGGATAAGCAGTCCTTCATTGAGCTCGGCGCTTTTATGAAGCAGCGCGCGGCCGCGCTCGGCATCGAGCCCTTCTCCTGGGGCGGCGACTGGCCTCACGCATTCGACTTCGACCACTTCCAGAAAGCGCCGGCGCCTCAGTGAGCCTCAAGACCATTCCGGAGCGCCTCGTTCCGGTTAAGCTCCCTCCCGGCCTCTCCGCGAACGGGACCGTCTACCAGAACAAGAATAGGTGGTACGACGCCTCGCTCGCGCGCTGGCACGAGGGCATGATTATGCCCGTCGGCGGGTGGAAGAACGTTCTGCTCACGACGACGACGTGGCCTACGGCGACGCCGGTCTCCATCAACAAACTTATCGTTGACACGAACGGGAACGTGCAGGCCGTAACGCACGCGGGCACGACTGGCGGCTCGGCCCCGGCGTGGAGCACGGTAGTCGGAACGGGAACGAACGACAACGGCGTAAACTGGGTCAACCTCGGTCCGAACGGCGCCGCGGTCCGCACCGTGCCCGGCGTCTCCGGCCTCTGGAGCCCTGTGACGACCTTTGACCTCAACGTAAATATCGTCGACACGAACGGGAACGTCCAGCAGATCACGACCGCGGGAACGACCGGAGCTACCGCTCCTGCGTGGAGCCAAACCGTCGGCGCGACGACGGCGGACAATACCGCCGTGTGGACGAACCGCGGCAAGCCCGGAAACCCGCGAGGCGCGTTCGCGTACTCCTCAGACGCCGGCGTTCGCAGGCTCGCCATCGGAACGCCGCTCAAGGCCTTCGACTACTCCGACGGAGTACTGACCGACATCACGCCCGCGGGCTTTACGAGCGGCGGAGCGGACGGCGGCTTCGCCACGGGCGCGTACGGCTCCGGCCTGTTTGGCATGGGCCCGTACGGCTCCGGCACCGGCGGCGTCACGCTCATCGCGGCCGCGAGCTGGCACTTTGATAACTTCGGGCAGATTCTGATCGCGTGCTTCCCCGCGGACGGGCGCATTCTGCAGTCTACGAACGGGTCGACAATGACCGTGGTCGACGCGACCGCTCCGACGCAGTGCGTAGGCGTCGTCGTCACTCCCGAGCGCTTCATTGTCGCGCTCGGAGGGCAGATTTCGGGCGGGTCCTCCGTCGACTCGCGGTACATCTCTTGGGCCTCGCAGGGCACGCTCACGATCTGGCCGACCGCCTCGACGCCCACGTCCGTCGCGGACTCGCGCGGCTCGTGGAAGCTCCAGTCGCGCGGGAGGCTCATCGCCGGCAGGCGCACGCGGACGGAGACGCTCCTCTGGACCGATAGCGAGCTCTTTACGATGACCTTCGTCGGCGCTCCGCTGTACTACTCCGTGCAGCAGCGCGGCGCCGGTTGCGGGCTCATCGCGCCTAACGCGATCGCGACCGTCGTCGACGTCGCGTACTGGATGGGTCTAAGCAAGTTCCACCTCTATAACGGCGTCGTGTCCGACATCCCGTGCGAGGTGCTAGACAAGGTTTTCTCCCTCTCCGGAAACCTCCAGTCCGCGACGCAGATGGACCCGACGCAGGCGTCGAAGACCTTCTGCCACACGAACACGACCTTCCACGAAATCACGTGGTACTACGCGTCGATGGTCCGCGCCGCTGGGACGGAGCCGGATAGGTACGTCACGTACAACTACCAGGAGAACCACTGGACTCTCGGAGCGCTCAACCGCAGCGCCGGAGTTGACCGCGACGTGTACACGTACCCGATGCTGCTCGACACGACCGGTTACCTCTTCGAGCACGAGGTCGGCGTCGCGATGCCGGGAGTGGCCTCCGGCAGCCCGTACCCGTTGCCTTACCTCGTCTCCGGACCGATCGAGTTCGCGTCCGCGTACGGCCCGTACATGACTCCGACGCCCGGAGACGTCGTATTCAGGCTCGAGCGCTTCCTGCCTGATGAGAAGGCGCTCGGCGACCTGCAAACGACGGTCTTCGTCGCGAATAACCCGACCGACGCGGAGGTCGCGCTCGGGCCTTTCGTGCACGCGGCCCCGACAACCTTCCGCGTTACCGGGAGGCAGATGCGGCTTAAGCACGAGCAGGTCCGCTCGACCTCCTGGCGCCTTGGCGTGAACCGCATCGGGCTCATCCCCGGCGGTCTCAGGTGAGCACGGTTCGTTCCTGGCGCTTCGCGAACGCGGCGCAGAGGTACGACCAGTCCGATGAGGACAAGTTCCGCGCTTCGGTAGCGCAGGCGCTGCAGGTCGTCGCGGGCTCCTTCACGGTCACGGGCGGGTCCGGCTCGCTCGAGGTGGACTCGAGCGGCGCCATCGTCGCCGCCGGCGTCAACACGCTCAACCTCTCGAACGAGTTCGTCGCTACCGTCACGCAGACGACGCCTACGGTTGTTGTTGGCGTCTCGCTCGCGAACGTGCAGCCGAGCGCGCACACGTGGTCCGCGGCGCAGACCTTCAGCGGGCAGGTCACTATGTCCGCTACTACCGACCCAACCCTCTTGCTCTCGCAGGGCGTCTCCGGAGCGACGACGTGGGCCTACGCTACGAACACGGACGGCACCGCGCGCTTCCGGCTGCAGCGCGACGGCGGCGTCTACGCGAACTACCTGGCGCTGTGTACGGGCGATGTAAACAGCAGCGCCCAGAAAATACTGCTGATTGGCGCAACCGGAACAGCAATCCTGGGCGCCGACCCCGGCGGCGCGCAGCTCTTGCGCGTGGGCGGAGGCTTCAGCCTCGGCGCGCCGCTCGCGACGAGCGCGGGCGTACCGAACGGCAATGTCTCGACAATCTCTCCGGTCAGCTCGACGGCGGTAGCGCAAGACCTGGTCCGCTTCGGAAAGCTCTCGACCTTCACCTCCTACCTGCGCGTCCGAACCGGTTCGGCAACGGGCATGTACCAGATTACGGCCAACTCCGGGCAGGATACCGCCGGCGCGGCATACGCCGACGACAATACGCTGCCCGCGTGGCAAATCAGAATGGGCGCCGGCGCCGACACTATAGCCTTCGGCCGCGCGCCGTCCGGCGCCGGGCTTCAGACCTTCACCGAGTACCTGCAGGTTGTACTCGGCGCGGTGCAGCCCGGCGCCGCGGGGAATGCGACGCTCGGCACGGCGGCGGTGCCGTGGGGAACGGCGTACCTCGCGTATAACGACGAGAACGACTTCGTCCAAATCGGGCACACGAACCCGGTCGCACTGAACACCTACGCTTCAATTGATGGAGACCTGTGGATTCGTAACGCCAGCGCCGACTCTGCGACGCGCCAGGCCCAAGTCCGGCTAGCCACGTCCTTTGACGCTGACCGGCAAGTAGCCCTCCGGTACACGCCGGGAACTACGGGGGCGCACGCGGGCGTCCTCATCATCGGGCAGATCGACAAGAATAACGCCAACTTCACGCACGAGTTCACGGACTTCTACGCTCGCGGAGCGCGCGTCGTCCGAGTGTCCAACGCCGCCACCGCGCTAACCGGAGCGCTCGTTATCGGCACCGACCCCGGCGGAGGCGACATCCTGCGCGTAGGCGGGAGCATCAACATCCCAAACTCGGCGACGTACGACATCGCGGGCTTGCCCGTACTATCAGTAGCCGGAAACTACACCGTTCTCTACGACCCGGGCGCGAACATCGTCGGCCTCCACATCGGCAACGCGGGAGACCCGGCGAACTACTACAACAACACGACGCACTACGTCCGCAACCGCGCTAGCTCGGTCCTCTACCACCTTACCGACGCGACAACGCTGCGCCCCGGCACGGCGCTCGGCCTGACCCTCGGGAACACGACCTACCCGTGGGGCGCGGTCTACACGCGCTCCGCGCAGCTGGGGGAGGACGCG